>Ga0214542_1008537_pt1 | contig 16777 bp, 15 predicted proteins | sample CNSS1metaG_FD_160096 | JGI IMG/M metagenome (GOLD analysis project Ga0214542, IMG submission 160096) | Root nodule microbial communities from cowpea collected in UCLA plant growth center, Los Angeles, California, USA - CNSS1 | ecosystem: Host-associated > Plants > Roots > Nodule | place: USA... | reverse complement strand
TATATATATATATATATATATATATATAAAATTAAAGCCTAAATCCATTTATGTTACCTCTGGTGTTATCAGGTACAATTTTGGTTCTTATACAAATCAATTGTACTTTGATTACCTAATATTCTCAAATGAAAGTAATTCTAATTCATTATTAATTAGAGACGGTAAATAAACTTGTCTATGTGAATATTGTTCGAACTCGTCCTCGTTTTGACGAGAAATTTTCGCATTGACTAGGTATGGGTATGGATAAAGAGAATCCCCGTATTGAATATTTCTGTTAGTTTTTAATATTCTTATTTATTGTATATTTTCCTTTCATATGAAAAAGTTTAATACTCTTAATTTAAGTATTTAATAGCACAAACCTTTCTTTTACTAGGTAATATAAAAGAAATTGTTTACTTATTATTATTAATTTTTGTTTTTTTTTTTGCTAAAACAATTTTTGTTATTTCTCAACCATTGAGTATAAATGTTGATATTTGAAAATTTTCCTTAGATCTCTAAGGTATTTTTCATCTTTTCACACCCTTAATTACATTTGTCTTTCCTTGTGTGATTTCTTTCACTAGTCTCTCAAATTGTTTCTAAACATTTGTTAATTTTTTAATATTTTTATTTGTTGTTTATTTTCTTTATGTAGAATACTATTTCAATATATTTTATCTAATTATTTTATATTTTCTAACTTATTATCAATCATACTGTAATTTTTTCACTATAATTGTATAAATAACTTTTATTTCTACAATAAAAAATTTAATGTAATTGTCATGAATAATTTTTTATCACCATCCAACATAATTGAAGTTTAAAAGATACAAAATCTATATTAAAATTTTATTCTTTCTATCTTTTTGATCAAGTGATGAATTATAACTTTTATTAGTGTATAAAAAAGAAATTCATTAGAATGTAAAAGATTGAAGTAAACAAACATTTAAAATATATTTTAATTTGAATTTTATTTTCTTTTATATTTTGAAAAAAAAATTAATTTTATCAACTATGTTTCATTAATATTTGCAAATTTAATAAATGTTTTGGTTTTCATGAAATTTTATTTGGTATTATAATCTAAAATGTAAACAATTATAATTTATTTTAAAGTATTTGATATCGAAGAAACAAACAATCGTCCTTCTAATATTGAATATTTGATAATATTATGTTTTATTTACCAGCATTTTTTATTACTTTATAAAAATTAATTAAAATTAATATTGAAGTAGTAAGATAACGAGTATGAGTATGGGTACGAGATTATACCCGTTACCCGGTGGAGATGGGGACACCAGTGCAGTAAGGGCTTTCTGCCCCGGTTATTTTTCACATTTTGCCTCGGGTCTGGAATCGAGGCATATTGGGGCGAGACCAAAATGTACCCCTTTTGGCCTCGGTTATCACTCGAAGCCATATACCCAGTTTTATGCCTCGGTTGTTTCAAAACTGGTGCCATATACCCAGTTTCACGATCGCAAAGAACCACCTTCCAGATGCCCTGCAAGGGTCTCTCCGGCGTGGGCGAGCAATTCACGATCTTGAAAAAATGTTGAGACTCCCACTTCCACCTAGCGAGCCTCTCCTTCTCCCTACGGCGCTGTCTCCGAGACCGGTCCCCGCCAGGACTCCACGGATTCGCGAAATGCCGGTAAATATCCGCCATTAGTTTCTCCGGCGATCCAAAGTCCTAAACCGTTTTCTACCTGCGAACCCCATCTGATGACACCAATCTGCTTAATCCCCTTGAAAGCAACCGGCAACAGAGGGAACAAGTCCCTCCCTCCTTTCACAATATATTGCATGCAACAAACCAACACCGAGGTCATTTCAGTGTCTCCACTAAACTAACTAAATAAAATATTCACAATAATTAACGATTAATTATTTAATTAGCGAGAAATTTTGAGCACAACGATGCAGAACCTCGTCATGTCCGGCGAGGTTAATCTTCTCCTTCTGGAAAACGGAGGTTTCGAAGTCCAGCGAGGGAGGCGGGGCCACGACGAGCGCAACCACATTGCGAGCACCGAGCGCGGCCATGGAGAGGGGGCCTGAATTGGAAGGCGAGCTTGGAGGGTGTGGTGGCAGTGGGTGCGGCGCGAGAGAGAGAGAGAGAGCGAGGGGAAGGAGTTGCAGAGGCGCAGGCGCGGGGAAAAAGAAGGGTTCGCGAAATTCGAACCCTAAATAAACCCTATGGCTTCGGTTGTTCGGGGAACCGAAGCCATAGACCCCCTTTTGGCACCGGGTCTCCTTGGACTGAGGCCAAACAGCTAACGTTCAGCCACTTTTTGGCTTCGGGTCTTACTGGACCGAGACCTATACCACTATTTGGCACTGGTTTTGGGCGAATCGGGGCCTATACCCCTCTTTGACTTCGGGTATTTGGAGAACCGAGGCCTAAAACTTGGCTCTAATTGCAAAAATGTCACCGCGCCATTATATGCTTCGGTTCCTGGCCAACCGAGACATATAAGGCGAGGTAAAATGGGAATTCTGCACTAGTGGGATGGATAAAAGTTTGATACCCGTTAGGTTTGGGTATGAGAATGAAGATGAATTTTTTCTACGCATATGGGTATGAGATAGCGAAACTTGTCTCCGCCTCGCCCCGTCCCGCCCCGTTGCCATCCCTATTATTAATACGTTGTTCAAATTCTTATAGAAAATATTAATGTACATGTAAAAAATAATAATAATAATAATAATAATAATAATAATAATAATAATAATAATAATAATAATAATAATAATAATAATAATCGTAGTGACTTATTTAGATAAGATATTAATAACAATATTTAATTATAAATCTTAAGAGTATTTTTACTGGTGAAATTATAAATGTCCTAAGATTTCTAAAATTATAAAAAAAAATATGTTAAAATATTTTCCTATAAAAGGAAAAATTGTTTTGGGAATTAGAAAAATTTACTTAAGATATTAAATTGTGATCTATTATTTGTGTAAGAGCTCAATGAAATCCGGAAATATCTTATTGAGAGACTATTAAAAAGAATAGTACAAGATCTTAAAATAAGACTTTCATTAACAATCTCTAACATTTGTCTAAATAAAAAAATAGATCAATATTCTTTTTGTTAGTAATCAGACTATACATTATATTTAAGTAAAACTATTTGTTTCGAAAACTTAAAATGTCCAAAATATCTTCTTTTTTGTGAACATGAAAGTTGAACATTAATGAGAGTACCATATATGAATTTAATTAATGGTGTTATACATTTATCTTTTTTCATAACAATAATCTTAAAAAGTATATTAATTATACTTATCTATCATTCAACAATCTGAAACCATTTAACATTAGTAATAGATGAAAAATAAAATTACTTTTTATTCAATTTTAACGTATTATCCCTTTAATAAAATTTCTTTATAATTCATGATTTTAAAAAGTAAGAATGTTTAATGAGGTGATAATTTAATAGGAATATTTTGTAAGGAATAAAATTAACACCAAAATTCTATTAATTTTTTGAACTAAAAGCATATTTAAATTTAAAAGTAATTATTAAAAGTAATTTAAAAGTAAAAATATATAAAGAGATTCCCTCTTTTCTATCCACATTTCAAAATTTTAATTTTACCCTTTAAAATATAATTATTTATTAATTTTTTTAAAAATTGACCGTTATTTTTACAAGTTTTTTATAAAATCGTTTATATATGTTTCTTCTCTTTTTTCCTATTTATCAATTGTTATTCTCTCATCTTTTATGATATATTCCATTTTATTTTTAATAAATATAATTTTATTTTATATATTAACTTAATAATATTACAATATCATCACCTACTAATATAATATCATGTATATGTAAAAAGTGCGTACACACAGGCGTGATAGCACATGTTTTCACCCTTTACAATTTAAATGATTCATATTTTATATATAAAATTTGTTATACATTTCAAAAGAAACACGGTGGCCAATACGCATAGGAAATTAATGTTTTTAAATTTGAAAATTTTCATCTTTTGATAATATATTTTTCATTTTTTTATCGTTTTCACCATTTACAATTTACAATACTCAGAGGGCATAGGTGATTTTAAATTTGAAAATTTTCATCTTTTTGTAACACTTTTCTAATTTTTTTTACTATTTTCACCGTTTACCATGTAAATAATTCATATTTTATTACAAAAATTGTTCAAAATTTCAAAAAAAACACATTGGCCAATACTTAGAGAGGATTTTTGTTTTCAAATTTGAAAAATTTACGTTAGTTCATACTAAAGAATTTATTTATTTGATAATTTATTTTTACATAAATGCATTAATGATTTATATATATATATATATATATATATATATATATATATATATAAATATAAACCATACAAGTTTTATTGATTTAAATAAGAAAACTTATTGGACCTTATGTATATTAATTAAGCATCATTAACTACATAAACTCAACTTTAAGATAGTGTGCCAACAAGAACCGTTCAGCCATCCAAAAATACAACTAATGAACAGATAAAATTGTTTAAGATCAGAACTAAAATCAAGTTTTTACTAAATTTCAGAAAGAAAAGAAAAACATATTTAACTTCTTAAAAAGTTCTGATGTAAAATATTATAAAAAAAAAAATCGAAACACAAGTGGTCAATTCTGATTAAATTATTTTATTTTAGCTTGTGAGATCATTGGTAATTGTCCCAATACCATAGAATTAAAAATAGGCATCAAACAAAAAATCATATTTTAATCTTTACACGTAATTATCTCTCGTAATTTAAAGACCACACGTTATAATCAAGAACAGGATCACACAATAATAAAAATCCAAGTTGAAATAGATTATGTATATGAGGGCCAAAACATATTTTTGTTAATACCAAAACCATTTAAACTAAATTAAAAATATAATTATATTTACAACCTAAACATATTATTAATCCAAAAATCACTGATAATCATCATCGTCATCTTCTTCTTCTTCATCATGTTCTTTCAGATCCGAGAGACTCCTAGACTTAAAGCTCCCAAATTTAAGCCTCATGTGATCAACATAGGACTTAGGTTGTGGTTGCTGTGTCTCCATAAGTTGATGTTGGTGTTTTTTTTCCTCTGATGAAGAGGAAGAAGAAGACGATGGGGAAACTTTTTTGGGGTTGTGTTGGTAAAAATCTTCATCTTCGAGAAGAGGTAAAAGGGGCATCGATTTTGGGTTGGACCAAGTGTAGAAGGAGGATTTCCGGGACCACTTTGATGCTATCTGAACCCTTCTTCGCTTGTTGAAAGGGTTCTCTTGCTTCTGCAGTTCCTTCACTGTGTTCACCTGTGACAGATCCGTGAATGACTTCGATTTTCCCATGAAATGATTCGACAAACCCCTCCTTAAAAGAATCGGCACATGCCCATGTCAGAACCAAATTGAATATAAACACCGAAACAAAAATCGCAACATGCAATTGAACAGAATCATGATGATACTTTGAGTGTGTGATTAAAGTTTGAAAGAGAGAGAGAGAGAGAAGAAAAGAGGTTGAATTGAGAGACAAACTTAATGGGAAGAGAGTCTTCAAGGGAATCGAGAGAGGCCAAACTCTTCAAAGTGTTGTGAACTTGTTGTTGTTCTTGTTCGTCGTCGTCGTGGTCTGAGTTGTTTTGGTTTCGTTGGGACGAAACGGCGTCGTTTTCATCGTCGGTGTCGTCCGGGGTTCCGATCGAGGAGGAGGTTTCGGAGGAGTCGGCGGAGAAGCGAGCGGCTTGGGAGGGAAAGAGCGGCGGCGGAGAGGAGGAGACGTCGATGGTGAAAGTGGGACCCAGGAGAAGGTCCATTTTGAGGAAGCGAAGAAAAGAGAAAGAAAAAGGAGCAGAGGTTAGAGAAAGTAGAGGGTTAACGCGGAAACTCGTGGATTGAAGGTTTGGAATGAGGAATTTGAGAGAAGGAATGAAAGGGTGAAAGAAGAGAACTCAAAACAGAGAGAGAGAGAGAGAGAGAAAGAGGGTTATATAGTATGTCTGTGTTTAAAGGAGAGAGAGAGAGAAAGGGGATAATGTTGGCGGGCGGAGAAATGGCAGAAAAGAAACTGGTGTTGTTTGACATACTCATTAAGACAGGGAAGGGGCAGTTATCACAAATTTATTATTATTATTATTATTATTATTATTATTAAATAGTGTTATTTTTTTATATGATAAATAAAATTATTATTAAATTATGAAAATAAATATAAATAAATTTTAAAATTATTTTTATATAATTGTTATTTATTTTATAGGTAACTTTTTACTATATATAGTTGTTTTAAAGTGAAAAGGCAGTTAAATTTAAAAAAATTGTAAAATTTGAAAAATAATCATTTAGAAGGTAAATTATAAAAAATTGTGTAAAAAAAAAAGTCGCTTTGTTAATGTTATAAATAATGTGTATACTTTAACTTATAAGTAATTAAATATATTAATGGTCATGTTGGATATATATAATGCTTATCCATTATTTACTCCATCTAAAATATTCATTTTATCATCCGTTTTAATACACGTTAGACATCACGAAAAAATATTTCTAAGTTTCTTTTATACCTATATGTGTGTATATATATATATATATATATATATATATATATATATATATATATATATATAAAATAAAATTATTTAAAATAAGTTTTTAAATATAAACTTAAATAAAAATAATAATTTCAAAGTAAAATCAAATAAAATTGTATTATAAAATATTATTACAAATAAAATTTTTATTTTTTAATTAATATAAAAAATAATGATTCATATAATAAGAATTAAATGTAATATTAGTGGGTGTTAATGAGTATTTATTGAAAATCATAGTAGTGAAAAAAGGTAATTAAAGAAAAATGAAATTTTTCAAAACGCAGTGACATTTTTTAATATATTAGGGACCAAAGCCTATAATCATGAGGTCAACGTATAAACTTTGGTTATCTTATAACACAAGCTTATAGTTGTGCAAATAATTTCAAAAATGTCATCTCATTTTTGAAAGGCTTTACCTATGTGTCAAAATATAGGCTTGGGTTATTTGAAAGAACCAAAACCTATACTCATTTGCATATGATAAATTTGTGAACTTTTACAGCCTGTGAAAGGTCTTGTTGCATAACATGTAAAACAATTAATGATCTTTAGGATTTAATATTCCCACACAATAAAATATAATAGAGCACTAACCTTGATCCATAAGAGATCCTGTGAATATGCATTCTTCAATTTCTCTTCTCACACTTTCTTGATGGGTTGTTGTGAAAAGAACCTTATGGCCAGAGACAAAATCTCAATCCTTTTTATAAACCAACGTCCATCAAGTTGGTTTTTATTTTATCTTTATTATCACTTCCCATAATAATAATAATAATAATCAATAGGTCTTTAAATTTTATTAAATCACAATTGGACCCATCATAATATTTCAAATGAGTCACATAATAGAATTATTTCGTCAATTAATTCTAACATTCTTCACTCATATGATGTCATAACATCATGTGATTTAATACATAAACATAATGCACATTAAAAGACGTTACATAAATTGGGTCTATCATTATTCATAATTAAAGATACAGAAATAATAAGAGTCATGGCGGTCACACATCATTCGATCGACATGATCCCTTCCATGTACTACTATATCATCATTTTCTCCTTAATATGACCTTAAAACGAGAAGTCCATAATGGGTTCAAACATAATGTCATGTTTCCAAAACAATAACATAACATAATTTGTTTTCTTCATCATAATTTGCATGCATAAACATAAAGAAGAAAACACAGATTTCAGAAACTTATACATTAAAGAGCTCAGAGTGTCACATAAACATTAATAACATTAACATTTAACATTCACTAGTAGACATAATGCCCATATTCTTGACATGACCAGCATACAATTTGGGCAGTAACCCTTTTGTTAAAGGGTCAGCAATTATAAGATCTGTGCTAATATGTCCTATTGACACTATACGTTTCTAAACCTTTTCTTTAATGACAAAGTATTTCAACTCCATATGCTTAGCACCTTTGGAATACTTGTTGTTTTTAGAAAAGAAGATTGATGCAAAATTATCATAATTAATTTTCAATGGCTTAGAAATAAAGTTTCGCAACCAATTAGCCTGAATTGTGGCCTCAAAACATGCCATAAATTCAGCTTCCATGGTGGATGCAACAATGACATACTGCTTCGTACTTTTCCATGAAATCGTTCCTCCGGCTAATAGATATATATAACCAAATGTAGACTTTCTTGTATTCATACAATCGGCAAAGTTTGAATCTGTATAACCTATTACCTCAAGGTGATCAGATTTTCTATAAGTAAGCATGTGATTTTTTGTTCCTTATAGGCATCTTAAAACTTTCTTTGCAGCTTTCCAATGCTCCGGTCCTGGATTACTCTGGTATCTACCAAGCATACCAACTGCAAAGATAATATCTGGCCTCGTACATGTTTGAGCATACATCAAACTCCCAACAACAGATGCATAAGGGATATTTTTCATATGTTTCCATTCCAAATCATTCTTTGGACATTACATGAGACTAAACTTGTCTCCTTTCTGTATTAGAACGGGAGATGCTGAACATTTATCCATTCTGAATCTCTCTAAAACTTTATTAATATATGTGTTCTAAGATAAACCTAATAGTCCTTGTAATCTATCACAGAATATTTCTATTCTTATCACATAGTATGCCTCACCCATATCTTTCATTCAAAGTTATTGGAGAGAAACCTCTTAGTCTCACTTAATAAACCAAGATCATTAGTTGCAAACAAGATATCATCAACATACAAAATCAGCTTCAGATATATACACCGATCAATAGTGTTTTTCTTAAATCCAAAGGACACAACAATATCATTGAACTTAAGATACCATCACCGAGAAGCTTGCTTAAGTCCGTATATTGATCTCTTAAGTTTACACACCATGTGTTCCTTTCCTTCTTCAGTGAACCCCACTGGTTGGTCCATATAAACATCCTCTTCTAAATTCCCATTCAGAAAAGAAGTTTTAACATCCATTTGATGCAACTCAAGATCATAATGAGCTACTAATGCCATGATAATTCTGAAAGAATCTTTCTTAGAAATAGGTGAAAATGTTTCCTTATAGTCAATGCCATCTTTTTGAGTAAAACCTTTAGCAACAAGTCAGGCCTTGAATGTCACGCTTAGTCTTAAAGACCCATTTACACCCAACTCCCTTGCATCCTTCTGGCAATTCCACAAGGTCCCATACTTCATTATATGTCGTTGATATAAGCTCATCTTTCATGACATCTAACCACTTATTAGAATTATCACCATTAATGGCTACTGAAAATGAAACTAGATCATTATCAATACTTAAGTCATTTTCTGACTCTTGTAGATAAATCACATAGTCATTCAAAATAACAGACTTTCTATCTCTGTGAGATCTTCTTAATATTATTTCTTGTGGTTGTTCTACTATTGCTTCATTGTTAACCTCAGGATCATTAATTTGTTGTTCTTCTTAATTGTTCTGAGTTTCTACAACATGTGAAACAACAACTCTTGATAAAGAAGTACTAGCCACAAGAACTTGTACTCTAACTTCCTTAATCTCCACATTTTGCGAAGCTTCACTCCCACTAGTTTCACCATTCTCAATGAACCGAGCATTTCCAGTTTCAATGATTCTTGTATTATAGGTAGGACAGTAAAACATAAACCCTTTTGATTTTTCTAGATAACCAATGAAATATCCACTGATTGTTCTTTCATCTAGTTTCTTTTCTTTCAAATTATATATTCTTACTTCTGCCTGACAACCCCAAACATGCAAGTGTTTCAAACTAGGTTTCCTACTCATCCACAACTCAAAATGAGTCTTTTGAACAACTTTACTAGGAACCCTATTCAACAAATACATGGCAATCTTTAAATCATATATCCACAATGATACCGGTAAACATGAATTACTTAACATACTCCTAACCATATCCATTAAGGTTTGATTACGCCTTTCTAATACACTATTTTGTCGTGATGTGCCTGACTTTGTGTATTGAGCACAAATACCACGTTTCTCAAGGAACTTAGCGAACGGACCAGGATGTTGTCCACTTTCATCATATCTTCCATAATACTCACCACCTCTATCAGACCTTACGATTTTCCCCTTTATGTCTAATTGTCTTTCCACTTCATTTATATAAACTTCTAAGACATTCACTAATTGATATTTCTCATGCAGTAGATAGACATGTCCATAACACGAAAAACGATCAATAAAAGTGATGAAGTACTTCTCTTTATTGAAAGAATTTACATCAAACGGACCACATATATCAGTGTGTATGATTTCAAGAAATTGAGTGCTTCTCGTGGCTCCTTTCTTTATGTGTTTTGTTTGTTTGCCTTTAATACAATCCACACATACATTCAAATCAGTAAAATCTAAATTCGGAAGGATTTCATTCTTTACTAATCTTTGTATTCTTTCTTTGGAAATATGCCCCAATCGCTTATGCCATAGTAAGCAGATCGTTTATCCACTAAACTACGTTTAGTGCCAACATTGTGATGCAAAGTCATAAGAGTTTTAGCATATAAATTATCCAAATTCAATTGATATAAACCATCATAAAGTGTACCAGATTCAATCATAAAAGTACGCTTAAAAAAATTGAAACAACCATTTCCAAACTTAAAAGAGTATCCAGCAACATCAAGCTTAGACAAAGAAATTAAATTCCTAGTGATACTAGGTACATAAAAAGTATCCATAAGTTCTAAGTGATATCCAGTGTCGAGGATTAGACGATAAGTCTCGACCACTTCCACTGGAGCTTTCTCTTTATTGCCTATGAAGACAAACTTCTCATTTGGGTTTATGGTACAAGTTGTAAGAAATCCCTGCATCACATTAGAAACATGAGTCGTACATCCAGAATCAATCCACCACGTATTATGCGGAACTTCAGTTAAGTTTGATTCAAACATACGTAAGCATTATGCTCACCTTTCTTTTCGAACCAAGCTCTACACTTTATGCAGTCCTTCTAGAAATGTCCAGACTTCCCGCATAAATGATATTTGTCATTTTTCTTCTGGATTTTGTTTGAGGACTCATCAATCTTCAGTGGTCCTTTACCCTTTCCATGTTTCTTAGCAACTTTCTTTCCAATAGCTCCTTGATTCTTCACATACTGAATAGAGTGCCTTCCTAAGTTCTTTAGTCGGATCTTCTCCTGAATTAGCATACTATGCAATTCATGCACATTCCATTTGTCTTTCATGGTGTTGTAGTTCATTTGGAACGGACCATACTCAGACGATAATGAGTTCAGAATGAACTGCACGAGAAAACCTTCATATACTGCCATTCCTAAAGACTTAATTCTTGTTGCGATATTTGTCATCTCAATCACATGCTCGTGCACGGTACGCGAACTGTCAAACTTCATGGTGATCAACGTACTCATCAGTGTCCCAACGAGAGATTTATCAATAGTTTGGGAGCACTCTTCCACAAATTTCATAAATTCTTTTGCCTTATCGGTTTTTGGAAGAGCTGACTTAATATTGCTTGCTATGCTCATTCTCATAAACATTAAGTTAAGTTTGTTTGACCTTTCCCAAGCTTTATAATGGGCTTTCTCTTCATTGCTACTAGCATCCATGATAGCAGTCGACTTTTCAATTTGAAAAACTAGATCAAGATCCAACGCACCTAAGTGAAATTGGACTTGTTCACTCTAATCAGGGAAATTCAACCCATTAAAGACTGGAACAGACGTAGCGTGGGAGTGTAAAGATACCGAAACATAGACTGCAATTAACACATGTCTAACATTAATGCTTTGAGTCATAAAACTAAATGTAAATACAAATTCAGACATAAACAATCATTCTATGCATACTGATGTTCTCCTTTGGGAGATCCACTAATATACAAACATAAACATAATAATGCTAATCTTATTATAACATTATTGATAATTAAAATTTGCATCAACTAGAATCACCTACTAATTTTGGGTATATAAATAAAACTAATGACGAATACAAAATTATCCACAATCATGTTCATTAAATATGAGAACAATTAATCAATCTTTGGACGATTTTGAAATGCCTTATAATAATGAACTTCAATTAACTCATAAATCAATTGTTCATAAATTAGCATCCATACTATGGGTAATTGAAAAAAAAAACATTAATAATTTAAAATCACAAAAACTTTAAAATTTTGGCCACTTTGGTGGCTAACAAAATTTAACATACTTGATTTTAAATAAATAAATACACATTTAATTGTTATAAACCATACATAGCATTCTTATTAATTTTAGTTTAACAATAACAAACATATATATTATTGCAAATTAAAATAAAATTATTTATATAAATAAAAATAATTAACATTAATTTTATTGGTGATGTAAACCAATAAAAACATTGCACTTGAATCCAATTAATTCACAATTATATAATTTGTGATTAAAATATTCAATTTACCAAAAGTAGCCAACTTACTCACGTAAACGTTTGTACGTCAGTTTTCAAAATCACATTCACCTCCACTTTTCCACTTTGCGTCACTTGAGATTTGATTTCCATTCAATTTGCATAACAAAACATTCAATACCAATTTTCAATTAAAATTAATGCACACAAGGGATGCAATTTAAGCAGCGAATTCGATTCTCGTTTCCAACCATGGCATTCGCATTCAATTTTAAAGCGGTGGAAAACACCCTTAAAACTTTAATTAGGGTTCATAAAAATTAGGAACAAACATCATAAAAGGAGAAACATCATAGAAGAATCATAAATCCTGCAACCTAGCTCTTGATACCACATGTAAAACAATTAAGGATCTTTAAGATTTAAGATTCTCACATAATAAAATATAATAGAGCACTAACCTTGATCCATAAGAGATCCTATGAATATGCGTTCTTCAATTTGTAATTTTTTTGTGCTCTTCAACCACTGTTTCCTAGTCTATCTCTTTGCCTTTCTTTTCTCTTCTCACACGTTATTGATGGGTTACTATGAAAAGAACCTTATGGCCAGAGACAGAACCCCAATCCCTTTTATAAACCAACGTCCATCAAGTTGAGTTTTATTTTATCTTTATTTTATTTTATTCTTACTTCCCATAATAATAACCAATAGGTCTTTAAATTTTATTAAATCACAATTGGGCCCATCATAATATTTCAAATGAGTCACATAATAGAATTAATTCTAACATAGCGTTGTTGCATTCTTCTCCCCCGTCACTGCAGTTTTGTGTTTTCCTCCATTTTAGCCTTTATTGAGGTTCGTTTTTGCCTTCATTATCGTTTATCTTTCTTCTCGCTTCTCGTTTATCTCTTCCTTCTGTTCTTGTTTTTTCTCTTCCTTCATTTAACATTGTTATTCTTTTCGTTTTGGTGTCGTCGTTTCATATTGGTTGCCATTGTCATCTTTTCGTGTTGGGCGTCGCAATGTTGCAGGTTTGTGTTGCCGTGATCTGTTGTATTTGGGACGCCACACCATTGTTGTTGCCTTAGTTATTGGTTTGTGTTTGATCGATTTTTCTTGGTCTCTCTTCTTGCTTGCATTTGACCGAAACATATTGCTTTAATTTTTGTTATTTGTAATTGTTTTATGCTTCAGTTGACTTACCAACTGAAGCCTATTCCTAAAGTATAGGCTTCAGTTGAGAACCGAAGTGTAAACTCCCCATTTTTTTACCTCGTCTAGATATGTTTTGGTTGTAGAATTGAAATATAATGGAAAAAATAACTAATGCTAAAGTCCTACGTTGCACTAGTGTGAGATTTCTCTTTGTGAAAATCTTTTGGAGTTCTAAGTTATAAGAAGTGAATTTTGATCTTATTAGGGTAACATGTGGCGATAAACCCCATGACTTATCACCCACCTTCTCATCTTTCTTGAGTGTGACATCAATATCCTTCCCCAAATTGAATCTAGGAAAAATCCCCAAAAATACGATCTTGAAGGGTCTTTTGAGTTTTCTTTGTAACTTTTATTTTTTTAATTAAATATAATAAATAAGGATTCATATAATAAGAATTAAATTGAATCTTAGTGGGTATAAATTAGAGGCTAAACTCAAACAAAAAAAGAAAGAAAATGAGAAAGAACCAACACAAACCTAAACATGGGTGCTTTTAAACCAAAACAAAGAAGAACATGGGAAGAAATTTTTTTTCTCTTTTACGACTAATCACTGCAATATTGAGCATACAGATGAGTCATTAGAGGTTAAAAAGGAACATAGGAGGAAGAAAACAACAGGAAACCAACACGAACTTGAACGTGGGTGCTTCTAAACCAAAATGAAGAAGAATAAGGGAAGAAAAAGCTTTTCTCTTTTGTGATTGGTCACTGCAACATTGAGTACAAAGACGAGTCATTAGATGTTAAAAATGAACAAAGGGGAAGAAAACATGAGGGAACCAGCACAAATTTGAACATGGGTGCTTCTGAACCAAAATAAAGAAATGGGGATGAAAAATATTCTTTTTTTTGTGGTGGAGGAGGAAAAGAAAAAGTTTTGCAATGACGGGAGGCAACAATGGCTTTCACGAACAAGTAAAAAATGAAGAAAATTACCCTATTCGTTGAGTTATAGATTACGGTTCCTGATTTCTTCAAGGAACCGTAGCCTAAAGTGAGACTAGGGATGTAAAAAAAATCGTATCAGTGGGTATTTGTGAATAAAATCCGCAACGGGTAGGAAATGGATACCCGAGGGTATCGAGTACGAGTATGTTTTATACCAGCATGTTAATGGGGAGTGTACGGGTATCATAGTATCCATACTTATGGATACCCGTACCCGCTATATTCTAATTTAAATTCAAAAAAAAAAACATGATTAAAAACATTAACACATTGAAATTAAATGGGTTATTTTTTATCAATTGGTTTTAGAAAATCTTCATTTCTTTGTAAACTCTCATCCAACACTATTTAAATGGGTTATTTGCATTTTGTTTGAAATTTATATATGTTAGCATTACATTTTTATTTGAATTTATGGTTAAAATTTTCTTTTGTAAATACCCATTGGTACCTGTGGATATTAAAAAAATATAAGGGTACCCGTATAACGAATAATTGCACAGGTATGGATATGGGTATGAGACAAATATTTATCCAGCGGGTAGAGTACATGAAAGCTACTGCCCGTTCCATTGACATCCCTAAGTGAGACCGTGTCAGCAATTTAAAAAAATTCACTATGTTAGAATAAGTTACGATTCCTTCAGTGAAAACCATAGCCTATACACTGACATTAATTTAAAAAGTATCACCACATCATCACAAGCTACGTTTCTCTTACAAACATAGTTTATCTACCTAGTTAGCTTGTGTATTTGCAATGGTATATATCTCTCTGATATGAAAACATATAGTTAAATAAAGGCTTAAATACTTTATTGGTCCCAATTTTTGTAAACTTTGTTTCGTTTGGTCCTCATTTTTTCAAAATGTTCAAAATGGTCCTAATTTTTGTAAATTATTGTGCATTTGGTCCTTTTAACATACGCTGTTTAAATCGTTAACTGAATGTGAACAGTAATTGTCATGTGTCACTTCGTGATTTTTTAATTTTTTTTTAATTTTTTTTCAATTTTTTTAATTTTTTAATTTTTAATTTTTTTAATTTTTATAATTTTAAAAATTTTGTCCACGTGTCAAGTCATCATTGTGATATGTGGCAATGTTAGTATCACGTGTCAAGCCAATGTCACTGCCACGTGTCAAGTTAGTGTCATTGTCACGTGTCAGTGTCTTGTGACTTATATAAATCTTAAACTAGAAATTTTATTTTTATTAAAATTCACATTTATTTTAAATATTTCTTTCAATATTTTTATACCAAATCTAACTATACTTTTGAAAGAAAATTATGATATATATGTTTGATTTTTTCTACATGTTAAAAATATGGTTAAAGTTAGTTTAAAATTAAAAGGAAAGTTCTTCATTATTTTTTAAATGACAAGGAAGCATCTTAATTATTTTTAAAATTAGAAGGAAAGTTCTTTATTATTTTTAAAATTAGAAGGAAAATTCTTTATTATTTTTTAAATGATAAGGAAAATTCTAAGTGTAAATTTAAATTTTAATAAAAATAAAAATTTCAGTATAACATTTATATAGAGATTAAATTTGGTCAATTTGGAGATGGGTAAAATATAGACTAATTTGAACAAAAATAACGAAAATGGAAACTAAATTGAATAAAATTAACGAAAATTATGACCGAATTGAATATAAGTCACGAGACACTGACACGTGGCAATGACACGTGACAGTGACACTGGCTTGACATGTGGCACTGGCTTGACATGTGGCACTGACATTGTCACGTGTCACAATGCTGACTTGACATGTGGATAACATTTTTAAAATAAAAAAAATTAAAAAATTAAAAAAACCATGAAGTGACATGTGACTGTTATTGTTCACCTTCCATTAACTATTTAAACGGCGTCTATAAAAAAGACCAAATTGATCACAATTTACAAAAATTAGGACCATTTTGAACATTTCAAAAAAAATGTGAACCAAATGAAACAAAATTTACAAAAATATGGACCAATAAAGTATTTAAACCTTAAATGGACTCATTATCCATTATATTCATATTATATATATATATATATATATATATATATATATATATATATATATATATATATATATATATATATATATATATATATATTTATATATATAATATAGTT
>Ga0214542_1008536_pt1 | contig 16779 bp, 4 predicted proteins | sample CNSS1metaG_FD_160096 | JGI IMG/M metagenome (GOLD analysis project Ga0214542, IMG submission 160096) | Root nodule microbial communities from cowpea collected in UCLA plant growth center, Los Angeles, California, USA - CNSS1 | ecosystem: Host-associated > Plants > Roots > Nodule | place: USA... | reverse complement strand
ACGACTCCAACACCTATAGTCACTGGAAACTTTGCCTTTGTGCTAAGCGATATATGTTCAACAATGTAGATTGGTTTAGTCACTACACTTGAAATGACTTCCAACTTGCAACCTTAAAACTTGAATGCTCCTTCATACTTGTCCAACTAACTTGTATCTGATATACTGACTCACCTCCCATATGCTCCCCATTACCTCTTGTAGGTTGTATCAAAGTCTCAGATGACTTTATGTCTCAAAATGAAGCATGTTCGTTATCACTTCCCATCTCCTTGTTCACTCCTTGATGCATCACTTCACTGTCTTGATCACTCTTGGGTTCTTGCCCACTGCTCCACCATCAACACTCTTCCCCACTTTTACGTATAACGACACCCATAACATCTTACTTCCTTTGTTGGCTTCATCCAAGGCAACAAAGTTCCCTACCGAGTTATTCCATTTCCAATTTAAAACTTTCAACTGATTCCATCGCCATATCGTTTTGGCATCCTATCCTCAATTTTTTTATCCCTTAACTTGTAACCATCATTCCACCAAATCACATAACCATAACTTCCATTGACTCCAAATCTCTAGGCTATTTTGCACCAAGCAACTCTATGATACACCTCAAACTAAGATTGCCCGATTTGGCCTTTTTCCAACCTCTTTGAGAAACTTACTTGTCCTAGTCGAATAACTAGACCAAGGGAGTCTCTTCACATCTCCTCCTCTCAACTTAGACACTTACTTCTCCGACAACCCTTACCCTTACCCTGTCAAGCCCAGATCTTGAATTCTCTTCTAGAAATAAACACCTACCCTTGCTTCCTTACTTCAAGGTTGGTACCCTAACTTGAAAACATAATTCAACCACCTCTCATTTCCTTGGTCCAACTTCCTCTGTGCAACCCTATACTTCCACCTCGGAATGATCATTGCACACTTTTACCCGATACTCACAAGAACGAAACCTTTGATGTTTCTAAAGAACTGGTCTTTGTAGAAATCTCTAGGTCAGGAGTAAGATAGTTCTTCTCGCGCACCTCTTATCATTTCTAAGCATCATCTACCACCATCTCGCTGCGCTTCTCTGATCCATACACAAGCTCACTTGTTTGCCTGCTCAAAATAATGATCCTTTCATGTCCGCCATGACAAGGAAGCAATCGTCGTTGAGAAACCTTCCTCGAGACCCCTGTAAAACTTGCAGAACCCTTTAAGCTCCTTGTTTGATAGCCTTAGCACTCCATTTTCTCAACCATGTATCTATCCTTTTTAAAACCATATTCCTTATTAGCCACTCCAACCTTAGTCAATACTCTTCTTAAACGGCTTGACACATCACGACTTCTTTTCAAAGATTCACCAAACTTGTAGTCATCCTAGTGATTATACTGAGTTTATACCATTATGTCTCCAAAAAATCTTTCACTTGTTCCTCTTACCTCACAATCCTAGCATAAAGCTTCCAATTAGAAACTATCAGCACAAGTTCGACTTCAGACCCAAATACAAAAGGGAACTTTACCACTCTAAAGCGAAAATTTTAATATTTACTTCAGAACAAATTTATAACTCTTCTACCACTGAGATTCCTTGCGTCTATTTTTCGCTTACCTTTGTCGTATAACTCTGATTCACATGACATCCTGCCCTCACCTTTCAGCTTGATCCACACTTGTTACACCACTATTGACATATCTCTTTAAATCAAAGGATACTACTTCGTTGGAGATCATATCTCCTAAGGATGAGATTAAGCGAACAACCAATTCACCCTTGAGATTATGTCCCAACCTTGTAAAGGAAACAATTCAAATCGACTTTGAATTTAAATACTTTGATCACCGCGAAGGCACCACACACCTGAGCGAGTCTCCACTTGGTTGCAATTGTAGCAAAACCATCATCTCAACCTCAATCCCTTTTTTTAAAGGCAATCATGACTTTTTTACCATACTGGCAACATCAAGGAGTACACGATCCTCAGAAAATCGGCTCTTAATCCAAGCATCACTTCGGAAGGTGTATCTCTGGATGAGATTTATTCGTGTTAACCACTTTAGCATCAACCATCGTAGACACCATGTCAACCACTCAAAACTTTTCTTTTCATTCTCCCCATCATTGTGCTCCGACATCAGTTAGATCGTCCTTCCATACGAGAATGACCTTTAAAGGTGTGCTCCTCCGTCTGGTACGTGAAACCTTCCACTTTATACCCAAGGTCAGATGCTCTGCTCATGGGAACTACTTTTATTGGAAACATTCCACCAACAATTTGAAAAGATCCATCCTCACCTGCTGACTATTAATCCTAGTATGAATCCTTTATGCCACTCCTTCCCTAACCATGAATTGTTCTTTCCTCTACTTAGGAACCTCATCTTTCCTGATTGATCACTAAACCCTTATCCAATTCAGTCTCTCACTAGAGGTTTTTCATCTTTTCGCACTTCACGGTCTCCTCCTTTCTTAGCTTTCTCGTTGCCAAGCAATCTCTCCACTTTCTGCAACTTAGAATCTGCCAATTGTTCCTCTTCCACCACTCCAAGAAGCACTAGATGTGACCATATGACTATATTCAATGACACTTCTCCTAACACTGTATGCATTTGCATGACTCTGAACTTCAACATTGACAGGATGTAGAATCAGGTTGATTTCCTCAAACGTTGTTACACTTGCATGCACTGATATTCTCCCATATGTTCTAACCTCTAGATTCAACTCAATTGGAAAACTTGCGGTATTTGATCCCAAACTTGTCCTTGAAGCTCCCTTAGTCCAATCGTTGCTAAACTCCAACATCTTTTCTCAAACTATTAACCCAACTTAGCTTTCCTTGCTCAACGGTATACATCACACATCAACTTCCTATCTTTGAGGTGAAAAGTTGTCTCAAAGACCTCATCCAGCACTTGTAAAGGAAGACAGACCAAGTTGACATTGGATCTGCATTCCCTCATTTCTATAGACACCAGACACAAAGTATAGAGGCATAACAAGACAAACTAGAACATACGAAGCAACACTCCATCATCTATAGACAACAAGACCTTTTTGTCTATCACTCTTCTTTCCCCAGCCAGTAGAATTAAGAAAGGAAAAACAACCTTTAATCTAGTCATGAGTGTGCACCCTCATTACTTTATCAAGGCGTTTTTCTGTTCTTAAAACTTTTGGTTTTACTGACACACTTGACTAGACATGACTACTCACGCCTGTGAGGCATGACAAACCCACAACCTAAGGTCATCCTAAGGACGAACTGCTCTGATACCATTAATGTAAAATCCCATTTAAATAATAACATAATTAAATGAAATCTTACACCGGATAATATAGAGAGCAAGTTGCGGAGTATAAAGTCACTCCTTACAGTTATTCAAGGTACTTAAAAGGAAATACTAAAGCTCACTACAATGCCAACAACCCAAAAGGAGTAAGAGATAGTCAGTATTCGAAATAAAGCCTTAGGGGCAATACAATACATGGGCCTTCGCCATAAAGAAAAGCCCAAAGAGACATGAAGTCCAGCACGGGTAGACTGTGCAGCAGAACCATCCCTTCTCTGTTGACCTCGAGTACCTCTCGCATCTGCTTCCATCAATAAATTGATGATCATCGCAACGGTAGAAGAACAACATACAAGGCAATCAAACAAGCAAAAGGGTAAGCTAGAGCCAAAAAGATTTTATCATGCAATCAGATATACTTTCACAGTCTAATATACATACATCATCCAAGCATGTTATGACCTCCCAATCAATACACTAAGACTCGACTTGACTCATCCGGATACATATAATCTGGTCAGATTCAGCGGATGCTCGCACTTGTGGTGGATATCTCTGTTCACCCCCGAGCTATGTGTTACAAGTGTTACAAGTGTTATAATGGATCAATTCCCTACACACAAGGTTAACCCTTAATGAATTTCAAGCCTCCTGCTACTCTCACCACAGGAGTCAGTCCGCTCTAAGTGAGACTAACTGACTCCTTAGAGTGTCAGGATGCAATCCTTACCTTGAATCCTTACCAAATTATATAGATGGGGCACCACCATGGACACCCACTAACAGAGGCCATGGAATTACGTCCCGACCACTGAAGCACGACCTTGAAATCCCACCTAGAGATTTCAAGGAATTACGCACTGACCATAGACCAATCATGTTCAATCAATCAAGTAATGTTTACCATACACAATATCTCATGCCAACCTTTACAACCCATTATCATTCATAACCAAATGTTGAATCCATACCAACTCATCATTCCCAAACAGTGAATATATATTTGTATTTCATATCAATACCATGTCTCCTTGATACCAACCATCTCATTTAAATCACATGTCAATTTTATACCAAACCCATCATCCACAATCCATGAATCACATCACTCATGCATAATCATTTATCACATGCTTTTAATAAAGAATTAGATTCAAGTCAGTAATAACCATTCAAGATCAGAGAAACAACCAAACTACAACGATCTTGTGATAAAAACTGCTCTCACTACAGAGCTCTGATTTAAGATCGGACTGGTCAAAGTCAAAAGCTATGTGTTAAGGATCAGCTGTTAAAATATCAGCTCGATCCAACGGTTAACGAAGTAGTAACATTCATTTTACGAAAAGTGTGCAGTGTTGTCAACAACACAAATTCAGTGGCCTTGCGATAAAAGTTGCTCTCACTAAAGAGCTCAGATTAAAGATCTGATTGGTCAAAGTCAAGAATTATGTGTTAAGGATTAACTGTTAAAATTTCAGCTCGATCCAACGGTTAACATAGCAGAAATCTTCATTTTACGAAAAGTGTGCAGTGTAAAAAAAGAGTAGCGTCACATCAATCAAACATACTTGCACACCATACATTTTTATTCGACCAACAACCTCATTCAAGCATCACAACCATACAACAGACCAAAAATCGGCAAAATAACTTTAAAAACATAAACCCTAGCTTTCCTTACCTGGAAAGAGCTAGTCAAAACGACCCCGACCCTTAAACAAATGAGCAAGACAACTCCAAGAGCATATTTAAGAGCTGAAAATCTCAATAAAGAGGAAGCACGAGATTATTATGAGGAACCCAAGGAACCCTAACGGCAAGCACGAAGATTTAACTAAAAGGGAAGAGTATGCATCGGAAGTAACTTACGTGAGTGAAAGAAATAGGTTGAACTCAGTTGAACTTGGATGAACTACAAACCCTAGCATAGGAACGTTATTGTTCTAAGAGAAAGGAGGCTATTTTTTTGAAAGTGAGAAGAATGAAAGTGTTTCAGCTGGTTTAGGGGCTTTGGTTCCTTATGGGTCAGTCCTAAGCCCAACTTATTTGGGGCAGCCCTTTAAAATAAAGATAGTAAAGTAAGTGGACCTTACACTTCTCAAACCTGAAAATTCTTCGACTGTTTTATTTGGTCATTAGATTTTTACTTCTAAAGTATTTGTGTTTTGTTAACTTTTTTTTTTACCCAAATCTATACTTACAAGGTATATTCCATTTTAGTGTCCACATTTCTATTTTTAATTTTTTACTTTAATATATTATTATTTTTAAATTAAAATAATTATTTGATATTTTAAATAACTGTTTTGTTAGATTTAACTGTTTAATTTATTTATTTTTTTAAATTAATATTTTTAACTAAAATGAGTATCTTTAATAAAAATAATTTATCTACAAAATAAATAAAAAATATTTACAATTAAATTTAAAAGCTTATTTATATTTATTTTTAAAATTTAAAAAAGTGAATACACATAACCTATACTATAAATCAACCAGACAGACACATGGCCACGGTAAAAATGGTGTTTCTTTCTGCACCTTCCAATTTTTCTTCCTTTATATTCCTATTCTACCATTCTATTAAATTACATTACAATTTTTAGGGTTAAATATATTTTTAATCCATTAACTTTCACTAAAAATTTAAATTAGTCCATTTTTGAAATTTTAGTCTAATATAGTCCTCCAACTTTAAATATATGTAAATTTAGTCCTTTCAATCATATTTTGTAAATTTTTTTGACGTTCAAACTAGAGCCGTCAAAATGGGTTATAACCCGCGAGACAACCTGACTCATCACACATTCGGGTCGGGTTGGGTTGAAAAAAATTACAAATTTCAGTACAAGTTAAAATTGAACCCAACCCGTTAAGAACCCAGCTCATTCGGGTTGAACATGTGATGAGCCGGGTTGGCTCACCAACCCATCAATAAATTTTAAATATTAAAATAATATATATATATATATATATATATAGATATTATATTCAATATGCATATATATTATATATGTATATTATATATACATATATATATATATATATATATATATTATTGTTCTGGTCAAGAAAGTGTCAGATAATTCTTAACCAAAAACAAAAAGAAAGAAATATTTTTAACCATAGCTTAAGACTTGCTTAGGTCAAAAACAATATATCCCTTGACCAGTAATATTCTTATTTATAGTAGATGAATCAGTTACAAATATTACAGATATACATAATAATCTTAAAGATAATCATCAATATCTTCCTAAATCTCAACCAACCTAAATAATAACTAATGTAACTATAATAATTACATAATATTCGTTAGTATTATTTCCTTAATCTTAGCTTCTTACAAGGAAGTTAATTTGCTATCCTTACTGACATCGACTCTATAGTGATACAACTCTACACCTCTGCTCATCCTTGCTCAACCATCGGCTTTATGGCGATGCCACTTCATATCTCTGTTCTTTGTTGATCACCACCCTATCATCGGTAATATATTAACCTTATCATCGATAAAATATCGACGCGCTATTTCTGGACGGGTACAATTATATTATATATATATATATATATATATATTATATTATATATATATATATATATATATTATATATATATATATATTATATATATATATATATATATATATATATATATATATATATATATTTATATATATATATATATATATATTATTTATGTATATATTATATATTATATATATTATATACGTGTATATGTGTATATATATAAGCATATATATTATATATGTATATATTGTATATATTATATATATATTATATATGTATATACTACATTGTATATATTTATATATTATATATTATATATATTATATTATATATATCTATATATTATATATTATATATATTATACTGTATATATTATATTATATTATATATATATATTATATTATATTATATATATATTATATTATATTATATATATATATATATATTATATTATATATATATATATTATATTATATATATAATATTAAAAAAAGTAAAACTCAAATCTAAATTGTTATTCTCTTTATTTTACCATTGTATATTTTAGTTTGTTGTTATCGTGTTAAATTCGTTGTTTCCAGACTTCACATTATTTGATTGTTGAGATCATTTTCACGGTTTTAATTTCTATCTCTTATCTTTTTCCTTCACTTTCACTTTATATTTTATTTTGTTTTAAAGTTATGCTACTTGACATTTTTGGTTGTTGTTTGTTTATATAGTTAATGTTTGTGGTGATTATACAACAAAATGAATTCTGAAACAGTAGATGATCAACGTGTTAATGATAATTTGAATGGTCCGTCACTCATTTTAACACAAAATTGGTTGCATGGTTTTGAATTAACAGGTAACATTATTGTTAGTACTGTAAAATTAATTTAATTATTTAATACTTAATCTTTTAATATTATTAGTTAACATTATTTTTTTTTTAATTTAATGTAGATGGGGATAAAGAAGATGCTTCAAGAGATGAAAATGTTGTGGATTTATCCATTGAAGACTCTTATACTATAGTTTGATAAGTGACAAGAATGATTTGATGTTAGATAGTAATTTATGTTTTTGTGATTTTGGTTTGTATTTGGAGTTTAACATAATTTGGGATTTTATTTGGATTGTATTGAAGTTTATTTAGATTTTAATCGGAATTATAATTTACTTTTCTTGGGATTGAAGAAAAAAAATTGTATGCTTTTTTTTTAATTAAGTAAGCCAGTGAGCCAACCCGTTTAACCCGCCAACCCGTGGTGGGTCGGGTTCTAATTTTGTTGGCTCGCTAATAAGTGAGACGGGTTGGGTTGACCCACTAAGTGGCCTACTCGTCGCGAGCCGAGCCGGGTTGGGTTGGGTGACCCGTTTTGACAGCTCTATTTCAAACACATCTCATGATAGTTTCTTCTCTAATCTTGAAGCGGAGATGTGTCAAATGGTGGTAACAATTCAAATGTTATAAAAAAAATGTTTGAAATGTCAAATAAACTTAACAAAATTCGGTTAAAAAGGCTAAATTAGTTTAAAGTTTTGAAGAGAGATTAATTCCAATTTTCATCAAAAGTTAAAAGACCAAAAACATATTTAAATCTTAAGTGGCTAATCTCTACCATTCTTCCTCTTCTTCCATGAGCACAACGTCACACCTCCCCCATTAACTTCTTACCATTCTCCCTCACCATTTAAGAAACTTTTTCTCACCATTCTCCTTCTCTTTGATGAATTTAACTAACATTTTCAATTTAAAAAAGTAAAAAAGTTATAGAGGAAAAAAACAAGAGTAAAAAGAAAAAAGCCCAAGTCATGTATTTATAAAAAAATAAAAAAATTTGGTGAGAGATAAATTATGGAATTAATCCATAAGATATTTTTGAATTTGGAAATAACTTCCAGAATACCCGTTTTTTATTTTTATTTTATGCTAGAATGATTGTTGTTGAAGGTATTTTCAAATCCAAAAATACATTTTGAACTTATAAATATATTCCATAATAAAAAACATATGCAAAATGGGTCTTCCGAAAATCATTTTTGAATCGGAAAATATCTTTCAAAACACCCGTTCCATTTTATTTTTATATTTCAGAGTGACTGTTTCAAAATATATTTCCAAATTAGGAAATACCTTTCAAAATACTCAATTGAAAATAAAAAACTTTCGAAAAAAATGTTTAGAGACTATATTTTTGGATGTGAAAATGACTTTTCCGGAGTACTTGTTTTGAAATTATTTTCTATATTTCGGATTGGTTATTCCGAAATGTTTTTTCAAATCGGGAATACTTTTCAAAACATTTAATCTAAAATATACTTTCATACTTTCCAGTATTTTGTAATTCATTTTCTTTGAAAATATGTTATGGAATATTCAACTTGAAAAATATAACAAATAAGAAAGTATAGGAACATTACTAGAAAATTTTACAAGAAAATATTTATTTTGTTATTTTCGTATAAATTTTAATTGGTAGACAATCCTTTCGTGAATAATTATTTCAAACAAAATTATAAAATCTGTAAGTATTTCTTACAAAATTTTCTGTAAAAAATGTTTTGTGCAAAATATTTTGCAAAACAAATGGTAACAATTTCACGCAAATCATTATTCATAACAAAATTTGTAAGTGTTTCAAAATTCAAAAAAATTAACTGAAAATATGTGATTTTTAGCGGTGGTTTTTATTATAACTAGCGTAACACAGGCGCTATCGTGCCTATGTGTATGTACTTTTTAAATATGCGTGATATTATATTAGTATGTGATAATATTATAATGTTATTAAGTTAATATATATATATATCTATATATATATATATATATATTAAAATTATATTTATTAGAAATAAAGTGAAATATATCAGAACAAATAAAAGAATAACCATTGATAAATAAAGAAGAAGAAAAGAAGTAGAGACATCTGATTTTATAAAAAGTTTGTAAAAGTAACCGTCAATTTTTAAAAATTTAATAAATTGTTATATTTAAAGGGTAAAATCGATATTTTAAAAAGTGGACACAAAAAGGGGAATCCCCTTTATATATTGTTATAGATTTTGGGAAGGGGTAATTTGGGAATTATAAATTTTCTAGGCTGTAGCTAATAAAAGGGGTGTACAGAAGAATGACCCCGGTTTAAAAACCTTGCTGGCTTTCTCAGAAATGAATGGAAATAACATGGGCTGACCTTGAGTTTATTAGAAACTAAACTCACTACCGAAAGGGGCTGCAAACAGAATGGGCTAATTAAGCTAAAATATGGGCTAAAATGTACACACGAAAAAGGGCAAGACAAAAGAGAGATCCGAGTATAAGCGACAAATTTTTAGTGAAAACAAAAGAAATTACTCTCCGGATTTTATCTTCCCAAGCCCAAAATTCTTTTAGATACCATTAACAACCTAGAAAGTATGTAATGTTGTTATATTGGTTTTTCTAAATTAACTCTTAAATAAAACACTTAAATTTTATAATTGTTTAATCTACGTAGAAGAATTTAACCATTTAATTTCGTTTATAACTTTCTAAACATATGATAATATAACACTTAAGTTACATATTTCATTTTAAATTTTGACTAATTTAATTATATAGACGTGTTATTAGCATCAATATTACATCAAAGAGATGTGTCCGTACAAATGTGATAAAGAAAAAAAGGTTGAGATAAAGTTTTAATAAGATTGAGAAAAATCATCAAATTAAGAGAAGTATCAAAGAAGGAAAAATATCCAAGAAAGGAAACTATGAAAGTAAAAGAAGTTATCACTTAGAAACATCCTCAAAGAAGAATTATTGAAAAAAGTTAGTTGATGGGATTGTTATGTGAATAACCTAGTGACAAAATTAGAAAGTTGCATGTGTTATTGCAATAAGGGAAAGTGGGAGAAAAAGTAACAAATCAGATGTATAGTTTCAATGTAATTAAAGTAAATAGAATTTTTGATATTTTTTTTTTAAAGACAAGCAAATTAAATTAAGCGAAGATAATAAATTACCTATTTTAGAACAAAGAAAATGTAGAAATCAATACAAATATCAAAATATTTATGGTTATTGGACTAATAATTATATATATTTTAAAAAATTTATTCAATAAATAATGGAGTAATGAAGATTAAAGCTTCAAGACGGATCAACGAAGGTGGACAAAATTCCATTTCATACAAAGAATCTTATGTTGAATTGATATTATTGAAAGTATTGCAATGCCTATGATGATGGATAATGGTGAATTTAAGACTCTAAGTCAATGGATAATTAAAAATTATTTAGATATTAATCAAACAAACTTTTAAAGTAAAAGTAAAAAAATAAGGACAACAAAATTAAGAGGCAAAATATATAAGGAAATATTTACCCATGTTTGTAGCTACGCTACTTATGATGGATGTTTATGTTACAAAAGATATCAATTCAAGACTTGTTTAAAATGATTTTTCATATGAAAATGTTAAGTTGGAAATAAAATAATTTGAATAATTTAAAAAGAAAAATTTCCCAATAGCAACTGCAAGTGTTTTGTTACATCATAAAAATAGGGTGGTGCAAATGTTACGCTAGGTGCAAGATGAACAAAAGCCTCTGAAGTTGAAAAGAACAAAAAATAGAAAATCAACAACATAGCTATAAGTTTAAGGCCAAATAGACATTGAAGATTTCCATTTGGAATGAGTAGAAATTTCTTAAGACTTTTGTTGTATGCATACAATATTGTGTAAGACAAGATGAAGAAAAATGAACATTGAGAAGGAAACTTATGATAAAGTATCCAAATATAACTAAATTTTAGTATAAACTTATCTATGTTGAGAGGATTACCCTTTTTATCTGACATGACCAAGATTGATAACAAAATTATAAGAAAAAGAATATAATAAAAATTCTTGACATTGTGTTTCGTTAAGAGATTTCAACAATTCTAAAAAATTAAAATACCTTATAATTGAATTACTTATAATTGAATTCTATTTATTTCTTCAATAATTAGTTTGGATGAACAAAGAAAAATATTTTAAATTTTAATTTTTTTGTTTGAATAAAATAATTTAATTTCTGAACTCAATTCTACTTATAAGTCTAACTTAACTTAGTTTAAGTGTAATATTCATATTGTTAGGAATCCAAGTGTGAGTCTAAGTCTCACATTGACCAGAAATGAGAAAGTAGAGCACCATATAAGGATCAAGGTCCATAAACCCATTGCCTTAAGGTTTTGGGTTGAGAGTGGTGTCAGTATCTTATGTGGTTAGGCTCAAGTCTCATTGGTGTTGTATCTTCCCAGTGAAACTCCCTCTGTAAAACCTGATACATATATAGACTTTGGTTATCCTCAAAATCACCGAAACGTGTAATGCAATTATAAGTTTTGATTGCTTCAAAAAATTATTGCCTATTCCTTTATTTTTTTAATTTAAATATTCTTGAATAGTTTTGGGCTTCGTCTGTTTTACCTACCAAAATCTATTCCTAATGTATATGTTTCGACAATGAACCAAAGTCTTTTTTTTTTTTTTTTTAACCTCGCTTCGCCAAGTTATGTATTGGTTGTAGAATTTTAATATAAACCGGAAAAAAAAAATATTGATGCTATAACCCTTTATGCACTACTATGATAATTCTCATCCAACAAGCACATTCATAAGCTTTAAAACTTGGCACAACTAAAACAATAAATCATTCATTAATTCTTCAACTTCCCCACATAGAACACACATAAGGTTACCTATTTACACATTATTCAAGTTGTCTTTTGTTACCACTCTATATATCAATAACTTACATGTAAATATGGACACCCAAAGTATATTTTTAACGTTTTTATTTTAAAATTTTATCAATTGCTTTTTTTTTTTCAGCAGATTTTATATAGTTATTGTTTCTTATCTTAAATTCATCTTATTTCTTGATTTATAATCTTTTACTTAAAAGTATTTCACAAACTTAATTTTACTTATACAGAAAACGAGTTAGTAAAACTAAGTTGGTTTTATTTCAATTATTTTAAAATATTGAATGCTTTGATGTAAGGTATTTTATCCATGTAATTTTATTTAATATGTAAAAGATAATACTTCCAAATTAAACATTTACTAACCTCAATGAAAAAAAGAAAATAAACACACATATGGAAAACTTCTTAATTTATAATTTATGATTTTTTTTATGTATAAAAAAACCATAAACATATTTCAAGAACTTAAATGAAATATTTTCACGTGATAACGTCACTATACATTATGATGTTTCGATACAAAACGAAGAAAAACCAACTCATGGCTCATGCAACCGTGATTAATATAGAAAAAAAAAATGCATCATGAGCAAAGACAACCGTGAACCAACTTGTACTTGTGTTGGTCAACGTTGTTATAATAAGTTACTTCAAATTCGAGAGTGCTTGTCTTTTTGTCCGAAGCTCTAGAATATGTGTGTGTAAGAGGCATGAAAACTTTCCAAGTTTGTGGGCAGTGATGGATCCTGTAGCACAGTTTATTTATAACCGTGCGTATCTAAAACAGAATGACAAAACCTAGTTTCAAAAACATTTTCTAACATATCATGGCATACGCGGAGACCAATTCGGACTTCCAACACAGTTTTTTTATAATTAAAATACCAAATAACTTTTATTTTTCCCTTTCTAGAGGATACTCGTAGAGGATATGTTTGAAAGAAAAAAAAACCTTTCGAGACAATTAAAAAAAGAGAAAAGATGAATGAATTTCTTTAAAAATCAAAGTAAATTAGGTTGTAAAAGTCTTTTCATTTATATATATATATATATATATATATATTATTTTTTTAATTTATGTTTTAAAATAATAATTAATTATATTTAATAAAAATGATATTTAAATTTGAACTTAAAAAATATTTATAACATATTAATATTAATAAAAACTAAAGTACCTATGCTTGTCTTTCCAATTTTTTTTTATGAAAAAAAAAACATAAAAATTTATTATTATATGTAAATATTTATAAAATATAAAATATAAAATATTATTAAATTACTAAATGTGTATTTACATTTTATTATTATCATGAGTAATTAATTAAAAATGAAAGATAATACAATTTACAATTTACTATATATATATATATATATATATATAATTTTATGAAAATGGTATTAAAAAATATGTAACTGTTAACTTTTAAGAAAAGAATTGTTTAGTTATTTAGAAATTAAGAAAAAATATTTAACTTTTTTCAGTAAATTAAAAAATTATTTAATTTTATTTATTAAAAAAAATAAAGTTATCTAATTAAAAGATGATACAAAAGAAGTTACCAACATTCTATTATACAACGGTATACTTTAAAGTTAAATAAAATTGAGTTTGTTAATTTTTTATTATTATAATCTAAATATTTTCTTTGCATAGTTCAGTTAATAGAGTATAGCATCCTGATTTTAGAAACCGGATCAGACGGGTTCGACTAGTCAAAATATATAATCACTATAAAATAAAAAAATTTGTTAAGAAGTGATGAAAAGTCAATGACGGATAAATCGGTAAGAAAAGTAGATGAATTTGGTTCATTGAATAGTTGACTTCAAAAGAAATTTTTTGTAGTTTTTAATATTTAAGTTAGAAAAGTGAAATAAATAAATACAAGTTTATATTTATTAATATTTACATATCGGAACGAACTACTTTTTGTTATACATACAACGTATATAGTTTGGTCATTTATATCGGTTTACATTTTTTATGTCTTACATTAGTATAATTTTATATTATATTAATTTATTTTTATTTTTTTTTGTATTTTGTAAGGAAATTTGTTCTTGTGGATAATATTATAAATTATTAATATAAGTATTATGATATATGTTATTCAGAATTTTATGTTTACTTTTTATATTGAAAATAAAATAAAGTAAAATGATACGATTATACTTTTATTATTTTAAAACTATCATATTATATTTATTTAATAATAATATAAGTTACTTAATTATCATCTATTATATAACTAGTTCAAGTATAAAACAATAATATTTAATAATATGAAAATCTTTGAATAATATAATTAACAATAATAATTAATTATTATAATAATTAATTTTAGATATTAATTTATAAATTAAAAATCATTCATAATTAAACTAATTTCAAAAATTATAATTAATTTAATAATTAAAATAATTTTTATTATAAACTATTTTTTAAATTGGTCATTAAAATTAAAAAAAGTAGTCTTTTATTATTTAAAAATTGTATTTTAGTGATACATATTAAGCCGTTAACACCAGGGTGACAGTAAGAACCTTAAAATACACGGAGCTACTTAATTACATGTTGATGATATTAGATAGAGTAGGTGCAAATTCAAACACGTATTGGACCACAAAATTTTCCAAAGATTTCGTCATCTTTTAATTGAAAACATTATTAGTATACAAATAATGGTATTATTAAAAGACCATGCAATGTTTTTTAAAATTCATTTCGAAAAGTATAACTTTGACTTTAATATTCTCATGTGTGTGAAACTTTGAGACTTACGTACATACAAAACTGTAATTTGTAATTTTACTTGTGAAGGAGATAAAATAATATTTTACATATAGTTTGAATCTATCATCAAAATAATAGTGTTTTCCCCGTTAAAAAAGTAATAGCAACAGCAATGCAAATACCAAAACACATAAATGCACTTTTAGGGTTTAGGTTATTTCATTCATAATTTTAAATCTAACATTATTTTTTATGAGTTTAATATACACCATCAACTAATTAAAAAATATTAAAAAATCTGCTGAATTTGCCAAAATTTAGTGGATCATAATCACTTCGAATATGTCTCGATTTTGTTTATACTCTTAACGAGCCTTCTTCTCAAATTTGTGAACGAATCTTATAGGTAGACTTAACTCATCCCATCACAAAAATGTATTTTTTTTTTCATAAAAAAAAAAAACTAGAAAAGTAAAAGGAAGTTGGTACAATCAATTCCTAAAATGTTAATCAAATCACTGCAAAATTTTGTTTAACCCAAATAGTTAATAATCTGTAAATAAATTTTAATTTACTGATGAATATTATTGATAGATTTAACATCTAAATTTATTAACGAATACTTTTATTAAAAAAAAATTGTTTGTAAAATTCATCAGAAATACATGTTTATAACTTATCATCACAATGATTAATGATATTTTTGTCAGAAATTTATTATTGTAGTTATGAACAATTAAATTTGATAGGTAAATTTATTTGTTATTTTGAGCATCAAATTTGTCCATTATATTGGAGTTTAAGGAAAGATGAATGAGAAAAAAATAGAGAAGAAAAAGGAAGAATGAGGTAGAGGAAGTGCAAAAGTAAATTTGAATATATTTAAACTATATTAATAATCTTCAAGTCGAACAATGTGTAGATTTGTATATTTTTAACTAATACATGCAACATAGTCAAAATAAGACACAACTTAGTTATTTATGTTTTATTTTATTTTATTTAAACTTGATTAAAAGTATTTTAATGTAGAGTATTGAATTAATAAATACACATTATGAAAAAGAAATGTAATAACTAAAATACAAATGTAACTAAATTAATTTGTACATAAAATGTAAAATATAAAAATTATATGTGTTTAATTAATTGAAAATGGAAGTTATAAATCCGTTAACCATATTTTTTATCAACAAAATAAAATGAATATTTATTTTAAAACATTATCTAAATATGTAATGTTATAGTTGTTAACTATTTTAATATAAAATTTTACCAAATATATATTACTCAATAAATTATCTTAACAATTTTTAGTTTGGACTACTCACTTTTAATTTTTCCATCTAAACTCAAATGTAACAAAGAACAGTGTCATATATGATGAACCAACGTGAATACATATATATATATATATATATATATATATATATATATATATATATATATATATATATATATATATATATATATATATATATATATATATATATATA
>Ga0214542_1008534_pt1 | contig 16787 bp, 5 predicted proteins | sample CNSS1metaG_FD_160096 | JGI IMG/M metagenome (GOLD analysis project Ga0214542, IMG submission 160096) | Root nodule microbial communities from cowpea collected in UCLA plant growth center, Los Angeles, California, USA - CNSS1 | ecosystem: Host-associated > Plants > Roots > Nodule | place: USA... | reverse complement strand
TAGGTACCATGAAGTCACATAGTTCAACATCAACTTCTGTCTTGTGTGGCACTAACATTGGGGCAGGTGGATGCAAGCGGAAAGTTTCCTTCACCACTGCTTGTAGGTAAGGAAGCTTTGAGATATGAGATTCTTCTAGTTTCTCACCTTTGACAAGGACTTGCTGAAGCTCTTCTCTCACTTTTTCTAGCTTTTCTGGGTTACGTAGCAACTCAGCCATGGCCCATTCTATCGAGCTTGATGTTGTGTCTACTCCAGCCACAAATAAATCCTGACATGTGACCAATTAGTAAAATGATTTACAATTTGACATTAAAATTTTACACACACTCACCAGAAACAAATGCAGAACAAGAGTGCGAGTCACTTGTGAATTGTCTTGAAGCATAAGTTCCAACACAGAATCCAACACGTCCTTGCATGCGTTGCCTTCATTTTCTAATACCCTTAAACGCAATCTTTCTTCTATGAGCCCATCAAAAAACGCAAATAACTTTTCAAAGTAACCATTCATTCTTCTCCGTGCACCTTGTGGGTCAAGCATGCGAAAGATTGGTAAAAAGTCGACAATATTAGGCCTTCCAGCTTCTTCCATCATACCCCAAATGATGTCCTTGAACTCTTGAGATTTGTCGGAAGCGTAATGAGCAAAATCCATGGAGAAGAAAGTGTTTGATATGGAATTAAGCACAGTTGTGAAGGAAGCCTCACCAATATCAAAGGCTTCACCTTTCTCACATCTTTCCTTCACATAATCCATCAATTCTTGCACCTTCCTCTGTCGACAAACTTGTGTGGAATCAAGCTGCTGAGAAGAGAAGACTTTGGTAGCACAAACTCTCCTAAGGGTCCTCCACAGTGCTGAAGGTGGCAACCACACCACTGAAAGTTTGTGATGATCAAAAAGTCGAACAGAATCTGGGATTGTCCTGTTGGCAAAGATTTGATCATTTTTTTGCAGTACTTCTTTGGCAACATGTGGAGAGGAAATGCATATGGTGGTAGTGCTACCAAGCTTCAGACTCATTATAGGACCATAAATTTTAGAAAGTTTTGCAAGTGTTTGGTGAGGAAGGTTTCCAAGTTCCAAGATGTTTCCTATGATGGGAAGAGAGCGAGGCCCTGGAGGGTATTTTGAGGGTTTCTTTGGTTTGAAGGTTGAGATGAGTACATGAATGGTTACACACACTATGGTGATTAGAACAAGTGGAAGAAGGTACTCCATTGTTTTGCTGAAAAGGAAGACTGAAAAAACATTATTAATGAGAACAATAAAGTCTGAATACTATTAATGAGAACGTGACATGGTCCTTGTCGATAGAACAAATTTTGTATGGACCATCAAAGTGTGGCCAGAACGAAATGTTTCTGACACAAGACAATCATATTTTGAGAACTGTTTTTTATAATATGATACGATATCTTTTTTATATGATTTTGAAATATAGATAAATGAGTAAATGAAAAAAATTCACTTTTATAAATGTCATCTTAAATTATAAAAAAAAATTATCAAAATTTAATTGTTCAAAAATTTATAAGATAATAATATTTTGATAACTAAATTTTGATAATTTTCTTTTACAACCTGAGGTGTTATCTTCTAAGTGATTTTAGAATACAGAGACATGGATAAACAAAAAAATGAGAATCTACTTAAAAGATGTCATCTCAGATTGTAACATAAAGTTGTCAAAATTTAGTTGTTAAAAAATTCATTTTACTTTGTTTTTCAAATCACACCAAACCTTTACGTTGTTTTCTTTTTAAGTCATACTAAACCTTTCTTTTAACCCACACTAAACATAGTTTTCATCCAATGAGATTGCCACGTTGTCATTACGAGAAATTTGTCAGAAAAACTTTGTTAAAAGATAAATATCGTGTGATACTAATATCTTATAATCTAGAGTTCCATAAGCGTCTTGTCAAGGAACATAACTAAGTTAAATTCTTTCACAACTTTTAATAGAACAAAAAAAAAATCAACTAATAATTTAGTATCTATTTTGGCACGTGCATGCGACATTTTTAAAATCAATTTTCTATTTTTCTTTTTCAGGTGGTGATGAAGCCATGTTTTATCCATGGAATCCAAAATTTGAGTGGTGCAACGAATCAAATACAAAATACAAAGCTTATTTCAATTCGCTCTATTGTTTGGGTTTGGCTTCCTCAGATTTATCTTGCGTTGTGCTCCTTGTTTCGTTGTGCTCCATCGTCATCGTCATTGTCGCTCTCGGTCCGTTGTTTGGGTGTACCATTGTTTACTTCCTTCAATTGTTTCAGAGTTCGTTCCTTTGTTTATGTTTTGCTCTGTGTCAATGTCCATTTTTGATTTTTTTTAAATTATATATATTTTGAAAATTTTTAAATTAGATGTATTTTTAAATTTTTTAAATTATATGTACAATTTTAAATTAGGTAATAATATATTGAAAATGAATGAAAATTAAATTAGATATTTTTTATTTATTTCTTTTATAAAGTATAACACTTAATATAAATCAATAATAAAACATAAAATCAAATATAAAAAAGAGAAAAAGTTTAATAATTTTTTTTCTCTTTTCATTCTTTTGAGTTTTTCAAATGTTGTACTCATCTCTCATCTCTTATGCTTATGTGCTTACATGTTTTCTTTTGTTGTTGAAGAAAAAAAAATTAAATACACTCATTATTTCTGCCATTATTTTTCATTTCTTCTCTTCTATCCTTGAAGAAAAAAATGTAACTCTCTTTGTCACACTTGATGGTGAAATGTTATTTTAATATTCAACACTATCTCATGACTCTTGTGTATATTCATTTTTTTATGAATATAGAAGAAGTAATCTATGATGTGGTTTTTCGTGGCTGGTTTTTAATTGTCACTTGATTATCATAGTTTTTATAGTAATTGTGTCTCTAAATTTTTTATTAGATTATTATAAATTATATTTTAGTCTTAAACTTTTTTTAAACAGGTGTATTGAAGAAGAACAAAATAATTAAATTTATTTTTTAAAAGTGATAAAACTATCGGTGAAGATGAATTCATATTCAATTGGAGTTCGCTCCCAAAAATATAGCCCCCCGCCCTTCGTGCAATCCCACGAGTCTTTTATCCATTCTCAATATATGAACATTGAAGATGAGTAGTTTGCATATAATATGGTAATTTAAATTGAAAAAAATAGTTGAAAAATAGTTATGATTCAATTATTTATGAGTTCAAGAATCTGAAAGATAGACAATCCTTTAGATATGTGCAATTTTTTTATAGTTATAGCTATATTAAATTATGTATTTTTTTATTGAATTAGTGACAATAATTAAAAATATAAATTTTGAGTATATTATTTTAGCTTCCCGAAAATTTTTGGTTTAGATTTGTCATTGAGAACTACTACAACACATTAGAGGAGAAATATGTGTGTGACTGGATACTAGATGAAGACAATACCTGTAGAGAATCAATGATTCAAGACTTAGATTTAATTATTCTAATTTAGTAACGTACATTGTTATTTATTCAAACATAGCAATGCACATTGAAAAAGATGTAAATTTATGTTGTAATGAATTGTATTTGATATTTATAGGAAGGATAATGATAGAATGACTCACATATTTGTACTTGTATAGAAAGTCTTGAGCTGCTCACCCTTATTTGTGTATTATTTAGGAGTTATGTATTAGACATAGTAGACATGTTTTTTAACTGCAAATCATTGGTGGTCCAGATAACCTTCATTGGAGTAAAGTTTCAAAATATTGTACATAAAACCTTAAGCTGCTCGCCACTTATTTCTATAGTGTGTATCACTCCTATATGAGACTTGGTAGGCCTCTTTTATTGCAAACCAGTGACCCAATAAAAGTACTTAACCTTGTTATTTGTCAATTTTTGTGACGTATGTGATAGATAAGAACTACAAATCATTGGTGATCCAAAAAACTTTTATAGGAGTAAAAATTCAAAAAATTATACATACAGTCTTATTCTTGCCACTTGTTTCTGAAGTGTGTACCAATTCTATATCAATCAAATCTGGTAGGCCTCTTTTTTTACAAACCAGTATCTGGGATTGTCGAAAAAGATTTGATCATATTTTTGAACTACTTCTTTGGCACCATGTGGAGAAGAAATGACTATGGTGGTAGTGCTACCAAGCTTGAGACTCATTATAGGACCATAAATTTTATAAAATTTGGCAAGTTTTTGGTGAGTCAGGTTTCCAAGGTCCAGGAGGGTATTTTGAGGTTTTCATTGGTTTGAAGGTTGACATGAGTACATAAGTGGTTACAAAAACTATGGTGATTAGAACAAGTTGAAAAAGGTACTTCATTGTTTAAACTTGAAATTAATATTTGATATTTGAGAATAAGAGATATTAATAATAAGGTACTCACAGTCAATTACAGAAAACTATTGATCTAATTTTAAAAATAAAAAATTATCATAAATAATAATTTATTAATGACAATACAAAGTTATTTTACGCTGTTACTGAATAATCTTTAAATTGCATATTCCGAAGGAATTTACACTCGCAATATTATGTCGAGACTGATAACATCTCATGCCTAACTAAAATTTTGTAGAAATGTAACAGATAATCCATTACATTTTTAAGATAATTAATTATGTTATAAAATTTAATATATGTATCTATATACACACACAATTATATTTTTAATAGTATTATTATATCATTAAGTTTCTATTAATATTTATATTTTTATTATAATAAAATAAATAATATTATTCAACTAAATAACATTAAAAAGATTATTGTAATTCTTTTATTTATAGTTATATAAATTAATTTAAATAATTTCAGTTTTTATTCTTTTCATTTTCCCCATTTTATCATCTGCTTGGCTAAATAAAACAATAAAGTCTGAATACTATTGATGAGAACCTGACATGGTCGTTGCCCATAAAAACAATTTTGCATGGACCATCAAAGTGTGGCTGAGAACGAAATGTATTGTGATAATAAATATGGTGTCACTAATATCTTATCATCTAGAGTTCCATAAAAGTCTTGTCACTCATAACCACCTTGAATTATTTCACAACTTTTAATAGAAACAAAGTTTAATTAATAATTTTGTATCTATATTTAATAATATGATCTAAATTAATTCTAATATTTTGTAATTTTCACTATGTTTTAAATAGATAATTTGTTATTTTTTTTAAAATTGATTAATGATGTGTCACATACAAATTTGACTCATCTTTTATATTAAGATTTTATAGTTTTACATGCTGTAGAAAACTCATTAATGTAAAAAACGTATTTCAAATTATCTAATAGGTTTTGATTCCAAGAAAAAATACGTCTTTTAAGATGTGATTATACTAGTATAGACTTTAGTTCTCTAAAGAACTAAAATCTATGCAAATATTTTTAAAAATGCCTCCCGTGGTATTTCTGTAAATATTTACACAAGTATAGGTGATAATGATAAATATTTACACCAGTTGTCATTTATTACATAAGTATAAGTGCTAATAAATGACCAACATACATTTTTTTAAATCATTTTCATTAGTGAGGGCTAGACTATCTCTCTGATATTAAAAAAAAAATAGTTAACAAGGGCCAGACCACCTCTAACTATGATATTTATTTAAAAGAAAATAGGTAGTGAGGGCCACACCATCTCGAACTATGATTTTTATTTTTAAAAAAAAGTTAGCGAGGGTTAGGCCGTCTTTAACAATAGGCTTAAATACCTTTTTAGTCATCATTTTTGTAGTGTTTGTTATGGATGGTTCTCATTTTGACAGAATGTTTAAAATGGTCCTCATTTTTACCGAATGTTTAAAATGGTCCTCATTTTCGCAATTCGTGTTTTATTTGATCATTTTCTGTGACGCCGTTTAAATCATTAACGGAGCATTGTACAGGTGGCACGTAACACATCCTAATACAAATCGCACCACATGTACAATGTTCCGTTAATGATTTAAACGGTGTCACAGAAAAAGACAAAATAAAACACGAAATGCGAAAATGAGGACCATTTTAAACATTCAGTAAAAATGAGGACCATTTTAAACATTTTGTCAAAATGAGGACCATCTGCAATAAACACTACCAAAATGAAGACCAAAAAAGTATTTAAGCCTTAACTATAATATTTATTAGAAAAAAAAATAAGTGAGGGTCTACTTGTCCATAATTATAATATTTATTATAAAAAAACAATAAGCAAGGGTTTGTCCCCACTATGACATTTATTTTAAAATAAAACAATGAGTGACGCTAATGTCCATTTCTATGGTCGGTCTGATTGGCACTACTCGAGTTGGTTTCACATATCCTCGCAAAACTCATTAGCCACCTAGTAATAAGGTAGGTCACACACACATGCAAACCGAAACTATTTTGTTCATTTTTTTTCCCATTTGCATGGGATTATAAGATGCTAAACGTGAGATTTCTTGTAGTGTTATATGTGAAATTTTCTTTGTACTTGTTTAAAATATTTTTTTGTATTAAGTGTTTGTACAACATCTCTCGAGACATTAATAACATGCAAGGTACAAAAGATAGGGTATACACAATATTTTTTTATACTAATTTGTTTGATTATACGGATTACATCTAGTAGTTACCCTTGTTTAGTCCTTTGAATACTCTTTTACCAAGTTACTCTTGGTTTAACTCAACCAATTATTCTTTCTCAAGCCACTTATGATATTACCTACTATTATTTTCCATACCACCATTGGCTCAACTAACTATTCTTTCCTACACTACTTGTGACTAATTTCCTTCAAGTATTCTTTCTACAAGTCACTTTTGGCTTAAACAATATCCTTTGAATAACATTCACTCCTAGCTAATAATTGAGTATTCATTGTCAAACATCCACTCCTAGATAAGATGTGATGATGAAGGATTGACCCCAACCAAGGATAAAGGCACATGCTTAAGAAGACCAAGCATGTTTAGAAAGGAAGTTCACTAATCCTTCATCCCTTTCATTTGTGTTTGTTATTTTTGATTCTCTAAGTTGACTTAGTTGAATCAACTTTAGTTGACTTGTTGACCTTTGACTAGATTTGACTTGTTGACTATAGTTGACTTGACTTAAGCCAACATGCTAATCTATGTTTATTTGCTTTGTAGGTTAATTAGGAGTAAGAAAGCAATGCTAGGTGGCACGTGATGATTGGGGAGCATAAATGATGTGGATGAGAGAGTAAAGCAAAGGCATAAAGCATAAAGTAAAAGGTATAAAACAAGTGTACCTATGTACCAACATTTTGAAGTAAAACACTCTTGTGTCTCAACCATTTGTGAGAGTTTCCTCCCTTGGGAGTGAATACTTTTAAGCCTTATCTTGCATAGCAAGTGGCGGCACACATCCACTCATCCTCAAGGTTGCCATGGCTTCTAGCCTACCCTTGTAGTGGCGTGCTTCTCACATTTTTACCATTTCTTTCCTTTCCATTTTATGTTTTCTTCTTCCTTTAATTGTTCTTGGTTTTCTATGATTTATGTGCTTTCCATTTCCTTTTTGTTTCGAATCAATCCATCATCTTCTTCTCTTGAGCTTTGTGAAAGGAACCTTCACATCTAGATAGCTTGCTATCTTAATGTCCAGTGGGGATTTCACTTTGCTTTCTTAATCAACTCACACCATATTCAATAATCTTAAAAAGGAACAAGATAATCCTTCATCATGTGAAGATAATATATTTTTTGTGATCTTGGATCACCCTTTTTGTTTGCTAGATGAAGATGATTGTTTGTCGACGTGGGAAAGATTGAAGCATTCTTCCTTCTAACTTGCTAATTTGAACACTACTAGTTTTTGTTTCTGAAGCTTTAATTGGCTCATAATTTTTTCTACAACATATTTGCACTATGCACATAGTCTCTTACTCTTCTTCTCCTCCTCAATGATTTTATGTTAGAAAATGATTACTCAAATAATACTATTAATAATAAAAATATGAAATAACATAATAATAATTATTAGAACAATAATAATACTAACATGTATATGAATCAAAGAATATTAATAAGAGACTTGATAATTCTTATAACAATAATAAATAATAGATAAAAGGTAAGGAGTAGAAATAACCTAGGTCAAGGCACGCATAGTGTTATCCTTAGAGAGAAAACACCCCTACTGCACAGAGCTCAACGAATACACAATCATATGTGTTTCAAATCATACACGTTTCTCTCCCAAGATACAACAACCTGTCAGATCGATCGAGTGCAGCGAAGGATCTCCGAACCTTATGAACACCACTGCTTTAAGAGATAGTATATAGAAGAAAAGAAGAACACTCTTAAGAAAACTCTAGTATTTTGTTGTATTTTTTCCCATGCACTTAGGTGGTATTTATAGGTAGAAAAGGGAGACAAAGGAGTAAATTCTAATAAGAATATAACAGTTAACCATAAAAAACATTAACCCATAAATTAAAGGTCTATAAACACATGAGTAACATTAAGTTTTTTATTTTAATTATATTAAAATATTTCCAACAATCCCCCCCACATAATTTAAAAAATAAAATAAAACAAAATATATTATCTTTTAAAACAAAATATTGTAGTTCAGCGTAAGGAACCTTCCGGGTCTGACCCTTACACTTAGTGCTTATAAACTTTCACCCAAGAAAATGTAGAGACTTAATTGTCTTGAGCTATATCCCCTGTGACCGCACATATAATATCGGTGTTAATTATAGGTTCTAATTAGTGGGTGCACGTTACGACCTTGTGCATGTATCCAATTTCATGAGTGTCACTTAGAGACTTGCCCATGTCTCACAATGGCAGCCCCACCATCACACTTATTAGGTAAACCCTCAATTGGTGGTTTGTGACTCACACCCCTACAATAATTGTCATTGGGTTTATTAAGAGGTATTTTATAAAATAATGCACATATCTCAACCATTGGGTTTATTAAGAGGTATTTTTTAAAAGGCTTAATTACTCGGATCATACCCATTTTGGCTCGAAAATTTCAAAATAGTACCCACTTTGAACTTTGTCTCAATTTAGTACCCAATTTTAATTATTGCATCAATGTAGTACCCTCTGTTAAGTCTTCACAAACGCCGTTAACCACCTTGCCACATGTCAGCCTCTGAATTTTTTAATTTTTTTTTATTTTTTAAATTTTTTTTTGAATTTTTTGAATTTTTTTTGCCACGTGTCAAATCCTTGATGTGACACGTGGCAAGGTATCGCCACGTGTCAAGGTACCTAACAAGTGTCATTGTCTTCATTTCAACTTAGTCCCCACATGTGCCTATTTGTTTCAATTTAGTACCCATATATGTTTATTGGTTTCAATTTCGTACCCAATTTATTTGTTTTAGTTTTGTCTGAATATTTTTTTACAAAATAGAGAAATATTGTGTCTCCCTTAAGACCAAATTTATTATTTATATAACTGTTATATTTATATTTGTTATTAAAAATGACTTACAAATATGTTATTCATGACTTTTACCATTAACTTTAATATAAATTTCAATACTTAATTTTATAACTCATTTTTAGTAACAAATATCAATATAGCATTTATATAAATAATAAATTTTGTCTTAAAAGAGATACAATATTTCTCCATTTAAAAAAAAAATATTTGAATAAAATTCAAAGAAATAAATTCGATACTAAATTGAAACAAATAAATATATATGAGTACTAAATTGAAACAAATAGACACATGTGGGGACTAAGTTGAAATGAAGACAATGACACTTGCAAGGTACCTTGACACATGGCGATACCTTACCACGTGTCACTGACAATGCCACATGTCACATCAAGGATTTGACACGTGGCAATTTAAAAAAAAAATTCAAAAAAAAATTAAAAAATTAAAAAATCCAGAGACTGACACGTGGCAAGGTAGTTAATGGCGTTTGTGAAGACTTAACAGAGGGTACTACATTGATGCAATAATCAAAATTGGGTACTAAATTGAGACAAAGTTTAAAGTGGGTACCATTTTGAAATTTTCGAACCAAAATGGGTATGATTCGAGTAATTAAACCTTTACAAAATAAGCATAATAATGCACATACCTCAACCTTATTATTGCCACAATTTATAGTACACCTCGCCATAGGAATGAGACATAAAATTTAATCAAACTATTTGGTGTACTTTAGTCAACAACAACTTCGTTGTTACCCATTGAACTCCATTCATGGGATCGCGATTCATGTGGAGATGGGTGTCCATTGTTACAACTAATTTAGGAGCTATAATCTCATTCCCCTCCACGACTCAAATACTTGTTGATGCATCAACCCTTTGATAAGCAGATCTGCAATATTTCTTTTTGACTTGACAAAGTCGAGATAATATCATGAGTAATTAAGTTTCTAATATATTTGTCTTTCATTCTCATATGTCAATTTCATTGACATTTTTACTAAAAACTTTAAATATAACAATTTAATTATCAGGATGCATTAGAAAAAGGAATAATTTATGCTTGCATAGTAGATCATGACAACAACTTTTTAACATATTTCCATGATAGGACACCTTCATCCAAGGTTAAAACATAACCATAACCAATAGTTGATATTGTGCCACTAGAATAAATATCCAATTTACATTAAAATATCATTCAATCATCTCAAGAAATTGGACATATTGTCATAACTAGAAAAAACACAAATAATATTATCACTAGATGGCAAAACAATGAGGTATATATTCATTCACTTTATAATATATAACCAAGATTTTTTTATTAACAGATATGTTACCATTGCAAGACACCCCCACACTTTGAAATATTTTAAATGTGGTTCTTTTTTCTTTCATAACTCATAAAATTTGTTATCACAATCTTTTCTGTTCAAAAAATAATAAGCATGATATAAAATTTCACTAATATAATGTTAAGCAAGCTAGAACTTGACACATAACATTTACCATATCAAAACATTTTTTTTCTTCCATTGCACCATTAGATTAATACCATATCAAAACACATGTCTAGAAATAATAATCTTATTGCACTTGGAAACCACTTCATAACCTTGTTGAGCACAAGAAAGTTTCTAAATTCAAAAACATGAATTTTTTTTTTTAAATAATTGTTGGAAGACAAGTTTAGTTTTTACTTGACCATCCCTTCAATTTATCATATGGAGATTTCTTCTTTTATCAGCATTTACATGATCTTAAACATGTTAAAATAATTCATTTTAATTTCATGTCATAAACAATAATTTTGAATTCATAAGTATGATAATTTATTATCAGTCTTTTTTTTCATATAAATATCAAGCTAATTTTTTTCCTTTGCAAATGCAAAGTTTACTTCAAGTGTTTTCCATAACACAATAGTAGTTTTAGTATGACAAATTATTTTATAATTATTTTCATACAAACACTTAAAATATATACATGATATAAAACATATTTATCAATGGTAAGAATAGACAATATTAAAGCATAAATTAATATAATAACATAAACATTAGCTATAGACATCACAAAAAATTATTCAATGAGCAGGAATTTTATTTACCCATAATTTCATTTATTGTTACCAATAGAAATAGAAACAATTATACACATCAATTTTTAGGGTTAGTTGAAACTCATTTATTTATAACCATAACAAACACATTCATAAAATGTGTTTTCAGTTTCCAATTCTATATCATTTTTAATGTTAGAAATGAATACAAACGAGTAACCAAAAATAGAAATAACAAGAATTTTTCTCTCTAAGAATGTTAAAAAATGATTACTCAAATAATACTATTAATAATAAAAATATGAAATAACATAATAAGAATTATTAGAACAATAATAATACTACATGTATATGAATCAAAGAATATTAATTAGATACTTGATAATTCTGATAACAATAATAAATAATGGATAAAAGGTAAGGAGTAGAAATAGTTTGCGTTGAGGCACACATAACATTATTCTTAGAGAGAAAAACGCCCCTACTGCACAGGGCTCAACGGATACACAATTATATGTTTTTCAAATCATATGCGTTTCTCTCCCAATATACAACAACTCGTCAGATCGATCGAGTGCAGCGAAGGATCTCCGAACCTTATGAACACCACTATTTTAAGAGATAGTATATAGAAGAAAAGAAGAACACTCTTGAGAAAATTCTAGTGTTTTGTTGTCTCTATTGTTGTATTTTTTCCCATGCGCCTAGGTGGTATCTATAGGTAGAAAAGGAAGACAAAGAAGTAAATTCTAATAAAAATATAGCCGTTAATCATAAAAAACATTAACCCATAAATTAAAGATCTATAAACACGAGTAACGGTAAGTTTTTTATTTTAATTATTTATTTTTTAAATTATATTAAAATATTTTCAACATTTTATACAGGCCTCAGAAGAAAGAAGTAGTTGTAAATCTGTTTCTGGCTGTTTGAGTAGCTTAAGCTCTTTTGAACATATTTCCTTTTCTTATAACGAGCTTGGTAGTGATGGGTGCCTCTAACGCACTACATGCAATAATAGATGCTCTTTCTTCATTTTGTCAAAGTTTCAATAGCTAGAATTGCTTATCATGTCCTTATGTAGTGCACATTTTCTTGAATCAGCTTAAGATATAGTGTTGTACGAAGGTGACAATACTTCCAAAATTAATAAGGCTTTGTTTAGACATTTGGCGAAGAAAAATAACTCACGCTTGAGAAATCTTCTGATGTATCTTGTCCTTTGGAGAACAAATATCTTTGTCATACATTAGTGGTAATAGACATTTCTCGCAACCATAAAACAAGCATATAATATTTTTAGTGGTTTGAGGTTAGCTCATTTCTACGTATTTTTATTGTATAAGAGTTTTCTTTGATTATTAGACATTTATCTAAGATTGCACAATGTTTATCGTTTATTAGATGAAATCATTTGATCTTATATGATCTAATGCTTATTTATCACATTGTTCTTTGATTATTTTTAGCACTTAATCAAAATTATAGGGTGTTCTACTTTTTCTCTAACAAAGATAAGAAATTATCAACATTTAAAGAAAATAAAATAAAATACATTCATCTTTTTAAATCTAAAAAAAAAAATAATAATACTCTCTCCTACAAATAAAAACACATAACTAATAAAAAAATTATTTTTCTTTTTTTAAATTTTCTCTTTGTAGAAAAATAAAAAGGAAGTAATTATAGTGTGTTTTATGAAAAACAACGTTACACACTTTTTATAACAAGAGAAATAAGTATCAGAGTAAAATTCTTTTGATGTAGGATTTTTCTTCTCATATTTTCTCACTTTGAAGATTTTTATTCAAATTTTTATTTACGTCATGTTTTATTCTTTACCATTTATGTTGCTTATTTTTTAATAGGTCACAGTGAGATCAGTCCCACATAAAGCTATCAGTGTCAACTGGATTTCATTGGTTTGAATATTTTGTGTATCTAAACTCATTAGTGGATTTAAGACCTTAATTCAGTAGGGATAATAAGAAATTATTTGGGTTTCAATCAACCAATCTTTTAAAGTAAAAGTAAAGAATCAAGGGTAGGGAGACAAATATATAATATTAGGGAGGTAAAATACTTTTTTTTTTCTAGATATTTAGTAATGTTATGAAATAAAGCTAATAATAAAGAGAATGAGATAAAAGGAAGAACAGAGAATGAGAGAATGTGGAGCAACTTTTATGTGTGTCTTATTATTTATAGGAAAAATCTTAATTCATAACAAATAATCATTTTCAAAAAATCAAAGAGGCACTTGCTCACACTCAACTTATAAGTTTGCCAGAGTCTACACTTCCTTCCTCTACCACTTCTCAAACATAGTTGTAGTATATGTTAAAAGAGATATGTCTAATATAAGCCAACCAAGAGGGGGTGAATTCATTATTCAATCTTTCACTGATTTTAATGGAATCTTGAAATTATCTTCAATCTTTAAAATCCCAATACCAGTTTTCCAAATTTGTATTTAATGGACTGACTTAATCAATTAGGAATGACATAAAAGATGAAAGAAGCAAGAAAACACAACAATTTTTATACTGGTTCGATTCAAGATGAATCTACGTCCAGTCTTCTCCTAAGCAACCCGAGCTTAGGAGGATTCCACTAAATCAATAGAGTTACAAGAATTACAAGAACATCTATATAATTCAAGACCCTAAAGACTAAGGAGCTTGATCTACAAATCATGAACTCCCCCTAGATTTGGGATGTCAATAGGGCAGGTAGGATACAGGTAGTAGCTCCCCCGTACTCTACCCGCTGGATAAATATCCGCCCTGTACTCGTACCTCACGAGGCAATCTTATACATACTTGTTTCTTGGTAAGTCCAATTTTCAATGACGAAAATCCTTTAAGGTAGGGGGAATGTAAGACTCAAAAAATTTAAATAATTATTTAAAAAATGCGGGTAGTAAGAGCCTTTAAGATATTTAATGCGGATTGCTATGATGTAGAAAAGTACTAGTTTAAATGGTTGAGAGTACTTAAATGTGTGAGAGAACTTGGGTTCAAGTCCTATGTATGTCGTTTGTGTTTTATTTTAGTATTATTGTTTTTAATAATATGCTAGAGCATGTTGAGTGATAATATAATCATAAAATTATATTAATTGTCATGAAACATGAATTGGTTAAATGGTTAACATTGATTTGGCTTTGGCATGGTGAGGGGGTTCAAACCTTGGTGAACCCAGATTAAACTTTATTTTTGCCAAAATGTTCTTTGGCATGAAGGTTAGGGGAGCTGGACTACTCTGATTTTACATGTTTTGATTAAATGCATGATGTATGTAATGAATATATGTATGATTCCCCTGCCGACGCATCCTAGTTTCAATGTAAGGGTTGACCGCCTTACACATGCGTAAGTATTGGTGTAGCGCCTAACGGTGGTGTTTGACGCAATAGCTACAAAACCAGTAGAGTATTGAAGTGTGTGGTGCTTGGTAGTAAGGGTTGTCCCGCCAGGTGATACTTGCTGAAAAAGTAGCATCAGAGGTGCTTGGCGCCTGGCGGCACATGTCCCCCGCCAGGCGGTCTAGAAGCGAGCAGCGCCTGGCGGTACGTGTCCCACGTCAGGCGATTTTACTGCAGCAACCTTAGGTTGTTGATTCTGTGTGCGTGATCTACAAGGCTTCTAGGATATCTTAAAGGTCTTGCTGATGTTCCTTGAGTTGAGCTCGGAACATATCCCTTGAGTTGTGGCTCGGAATAAGGGATTAAGCATGTGGTATTCCTTGAGTTGTGGCTTGGAATATCATCTCTTGAGTTGTGGCTCGGGATGGCGGATGAACACGAGGAACCCTTGAGTTGAGCTCGGGTTAGTGAGTGTTGCCGGTGTGAGTGTGCTGGTTGTGGCCAGTACGAATGGGTTCAGATAGATTGCTCTCCTTAGCGATTAATTGACGAGTTTGACAGTCTTAGAACGTTACGACCTCTGTTCATATTTGGGAACTCCACCTAGTGTTGCGGTGTGTGAGCCGTAGCATGGTTTCCCGCACGTGCTCTATCGGTTGTGGCCGATAGGTATGGTAGCAAGACACCTATAGGTACTCACTAGAAGATGTAGAACACGAATAACATGGTGGTGACCATGTGATATGATATCAAATGATGGAATTCCTTTGGTGTGATTATGTGATTTGTATATTTGTGCCATATATATATATATATATATATATATATATATATATATATATATATATATATATATAGTTTTCTCTAAAAAAAAAAATATTTTATATATATTTTTTTTTATTTTTTTTTTTTTTATAAAATATATATATATATATATATATATTGTTAGCTCACCCTATCTGCTTGTGTTTGGCGATGATCGTGTACGCAGTACACGGGAGCAGATGATGTTGCAAGTGGATTTGGTGAGGCTTAGCAGCGGAGCGAGGAAAACTCATGGGAACAGTTTTATAGAGTTTTATCATTTATGGTTTTGGAATAAAGATATAATCTATTATGAGACTGTTTTGCTATTTTATTGAATTTTGAGAAGATTTGAACATAGAGTTATCTTTATTATGAAATAAATTATTTGAAATTTCCCGTGCTTTTGGGAAATGGATTTAAAATAAATATGATTTTATTTTCTTATTTTATTTTATTATTTTAACCCGTAATATCCGGTCGGGATGTTATAGGGTACAAATATTTTTTTACATCCCTACCCTAGATGCAATGCCTCCACACAATTGAACCTAGACCTTCACTCACATAGTGAATCAACAGTAAACAAAAATACAATTCAAAAGAGAGCAAGGAATAAATACACCTAATGGATGTGTAGATGTGCACTCAATCCTAAAGCCAAGCTTGACCCTCCAAGATTGAATCCACAGTCTTCTTGAATGTCTAGTTGAATGATCTCCCAATAAAGCGCAATAACTCTACAAATCTCAATCTTAGAAAAAATCTCTCAGAAAAATCTCTTCTTGATTCAATGATGCGTAATTCTCAAACTGATTTCAAATCTATTTTTAAATCAGAGTTCTACTGCTGAAATTAGCGGATTAGGGAATTTACCTAATCAATTATCGTGGGTGAATTTTCACTACATCAATGCAGTGCTTTATGATAATCCATTAGTTAAATATCCAATCCATTAACAAGTTCTACATTTGACATATCCAATAGATTGATAGCTAGTCTATACAGTTCAACCTTGGCTTACATGTAATCCTAGATATACAACACCTATCAAATGATAAGTTTAGGACTAAGCCTAAAATAGTGATACAAGGTGTTTGTATGACTTTGGACATCATCAAAATCATTT
>Ga0214542_1008533_pt1 | contig 16787 bp, 8 predicted proteins | sample CNSS1metaG_FD_160096 | JGI IMG/M metagenome (GOLD analysis project Ga0214542, IMG submission 160096) | Root nodule microbial communities from cowpea collected in UCLA plant growth center, Los Angeles, California, USA - CNSS1 | ecosystem: Host-associated > Plants > Roots > Nodule | place: USA... | reverse complement strand
TATAAAAAATATATATAATAATAAATAATATATTTTTTTATATATATTTTATTATATATTATTATTAAAAATATATATATATATATATATATATATATATATATATATATATATATATATATATATAAACTTATATATAGGTAAGCTGTTTAGGTAATAAAAAAAATTGATTAAATAATTATAATAATTTTGTTTCAGTTATAATACATAAATTTCATATATATAATTAAATATGCATTATGATACATGTACGGTTAGTTAATAAGTAAATAAAATAGTAATAATATAATATAACTATAGAATATATGTATATGATAAATATATGTTAATGACCGGATAATATCATTAGTTATATCAGGCTAAATGACGTATTGAAATAATAAAAGAAGATAAAATATCTTCTAACAATAATCTATAACTAACCTAATAAAAAACTACACCATTAAATACTTAGTCTAATTGAAACTAAGTAATCATTACACCACCACTATAAATAGAAAAGAGATATTGTAAGGCAAGAGTGGAAAAGATACGGGAGCAAACAAAAAGAGAAGAGAGGAAAATAATAGAGAGTGAGAGCGTACTAGCAAACAAATCCACATATCACCTTGGTGCATTTTTCATGTAATTAAGGTAAGGGAAGGAGACATCTAATATTTTATCTTTTTACTATGATTATTTTATCTGTTCATAATTATTTTTATCTCTATATTTATCTAAAGTGAGGTGTCCCTAACTTCATTCTAATTTATATTTAGTTCATATTCCTATTTATTTATTTATATTCATCTCTAATTGAGCACTGATCCTATTTATATTTACTCTCATTTACTTATTTATATTTATCTCCAGTTACGTACGGGTCCTTTCTATTTATTTATAAATATATATTTTTTAATTATGCATTGATCATGTTTATTTAATTATATAATTAAATGGTTTAATATTGAAATAAAATTTATGATAAATGAAGATTTGATTATTGTAGTTGGAGGTATGGCCTTGGAGATTTAAACGAGTTAGTATTACTCAAGATGAGATGTTCTTGAGTTACTTTGTTGACCATGAACTCATTTATCTTGACTAGTCTCTACAAAATTAATCAATATCTTTATAAAAGTATAATAAAGATCCAGTTTTATGGAATTGGAAGAATTTTCATTTAATTTTATTTTATTATGATATGCTGTATTTTTTTTTTATGTGATATTTGTCTCACTTTCCTATTTTATGATTGTGTGTGAAAAACAAAATTTTATAACATTATCATAGATGACTGCTTCGAACATGCATGATCTCTTCTTCGCCGACATTGTGGCTGTTTTTCCGGGAAATGCATGGCAAACCAATGTAGTGAATAATTTTGTAACATTCCAGGGAACAGGAAACTCTACCATTACTTTTCTCTCTGCTCCGAATGCGCCGATTGTCATCGAAGGACAAATCGGAGTTACCTTTTATTTGCCCCCAACAGTCCAAATGAACCATATCCATAACTTTTTCCCTCCACCTGTTTGAAAGCCAATATATGAGGGAAAAACTGTAAATAAATAATACTTTTCCCCTTCTAGTGTAGAAAATTAAGATGTACTAAACGATGTAGATATAAGATGCATACATTACTGTATATATATATATATATATATATATATATATATATATATGTATATGTATATATATGTGAATATTTTAAGTATAATTAGATATCATCGTATAATTTTGCCTTTAAATTTTATAAGTATATTATAGAAAATAATAATAATTAAATGAATAGAATTTTTTTTTATCGTCACACTATGTGTGCTTTTTACACAAGGAAAATTATTTTTATATCTAATTTTTTACTAATCTGAACATGGTATTTAGAGCTCGGGTTTCTAGGTAACCCATATACATTTTTTTCATCGTCATTGCAATTGAAGTCGATGCTAAAGCCATTACTATTACTGTCAAAGCCGCTATTGGAGGCACCATTCAGATGGTTGACCCTATCAATCAGATCATCTAGGTCAGATGACTACCATGCTACCAAGATTGTCGTCATCGGGGCATCCACGTGCTACAAGTGCCTATGAACTCTTCTATTGCTATGTCATTTGACACTTCAAAGTTGATTGCAATCTTTAACAAATTTGTCAAATAGTATAAGGATCGTCAAACCACTAGTTCCACTTGTTGCACACACAAGTACATCTTTTGTTGGTCTCACTCATTCCAACTCCTTTGGTCCATGGGTTTTGGACTCAAGTGCCATAGGTCACATTATTGATAATAAATCTTTTTTCTCCTCTCTGTCTACTTTGGATTATTTGCCTTCCATTAGCATGGCCAATAGGTATAGGATCTCCTCACATGGTTTGGTATTGTTCACCTTCTTCCCTCACTTTCAGTTGATAATGTTATTTATGTCATTGTGTCTCCCTTTAACCTATTATCCTTTTGTCGTCTCATATGTTCCCTTGATTACGTTATCTCCTTTACAAAAGATTTTGTTTGCTTACAGGACCAGAGTTCGAATTGGATACTTGACATTGAATATAAGTCTCGCGGTCTTTATCATCTTTAGACATCTGAACATGTTGGTTTAGCAATGGAGACTCTCTCTCTTATTCATGCTTAGTTGGGTCATCCTAGCCTTGTCAAGATGCAACAACTTGTTCGAAATTTTCCTAAGTTATCAAAATTTTCTTGTGAGTCATGTCAATTAGGAAAACACAATTGTACTTCTTTCCTTATAAGTGTCTCAAAAATTTTTTCGTCTCCCTTTGTCTTAGCTCATTCTAACATTTGGCGACCAAGCCGTGTTCAGTATAATTTAGGGTTTCGGTATTTTGTCATTTTGTTGACGATTATTCAAGATGTATTTGGCTATTTTTGATTGAGAATCGTTTAGAGTTGTTTTCTAAATTTCAAACATTTCATAATATAATGAAAATTTGACTTGGGATTTTTATTCGCACTTTGCGAAATGATAATGTCTATGAGTATTTTTCACATTCATTTCAAAATTTTATGGTTTCTCGTGGCATTCTTCATAAAACATCTTGTAGTTATACACCTCAACAAAATGAGGTTGTTGAGCTCTAGAATAGACATCTTATTGAAACCACATACACAATATTAGCTCATGGTGAGGTCCCTCAGTATTTTTGGGGTGATGATGTTCTCATTGCATGTTATCTTATTAATTGCATGTCATCTTTAGTTTTAGATATCAAAATCCCTCGTTCTATTTTGTTTGATTAATTATCCCTTAGGTCACACAAATGTGACTTTTTAGGATTTACTAGATCACAAAAAGGAAATAAATGTTTCTCTCCTTCTTTAAACTATTATTTTATTTCAGTAGATGACACATTCAATGAGTCTTCTCTTTACTTTAGGTATCCTTCTTCTCCATGTGTGTCACCATCTACTACAATCAATATTTCTATTATACGTGATGCTTCTATTGTGACTAGTCCACCTCTCCCAACCCTTCAGGTGTATAGATGACGACAACATTCTAATTATGCACCAGATGACTCACATCTAGTGGCTAGTCCTCCATCCCCTCTGACTTTGACAACTGCATCTGAACTTCTGATTGTCCTCCGCAAACGTATATACTCTACCCGTAATCTATCTCCTCATTACACTGCTTTGAGTTTTCATATATTATCTCAATCTTTTTGTATCTTCCTTTCCTCTATTCATAATGTTTCAATTCCAAAATTTGTAGGTCATGCCTTAGCCCACCTTGGTTGGTGTCAAGCCATGTTTGATGAAATTAGTGTCAATCAGAATGGTGGAACTTAGGAACTCGTCTCATTACTGTTTGGGAAATTCATTGTTGGTTGTAGGTTGGTGTTTACTATCAAAGTTGGTATTAATGGTATCATTGATCGCCTCAAAGCTCGCCTTGCGACTAAGGGTTACACACAAATTTTTGGTTTGAATTATGTTGATAATTTTTTTATCCAGTGGCAAAAATGACTTTTATTCGCTTATTTCCATAGCTGTTTTTCAACAATGGCTTATTTACCAACTGGATGTAAAAAATGCTTTTCTAAATGGAGATTTGTAAGAAGAAATTTATATGAAGCAACCTCCGTGTTTTGTAGGGGGAGTCTTCTAGATGGGTATGTTGTCCCCACAAGTCTTCATATGGCCTAAAGCAGTCTCCTAGAGTTTGGTTTAAAAGATTTAGCATTATTGTTCAATAGTTTGGTATAACTCACAATGAGATAGATCATTTAGTCTGATACTGTCAATCAAGTGTTGGGTGTATCTATTTAGTAGTATATGTTGATAATATTGCTCTTACGAGGAGTGATCACCATGACATCTTTCATACCAAAGATCTTGGCAAACTTATCTATTTTTTGGGGTTAAGGTAGCACAATCTAATAATGGTATTGTTATATCTCAAAGAAAGTATGCATTGGATATTTTAGAGAAAACGGGGTTGATGAACCTAAAATCTGTTGACACACCCATGAATCTCAATACCAAATTCTTATCTAATCAGGGGTAACCTTTCTTAAATACTAAGAAGTATAGAAGATTAGTTGGAAAATTAAACTATCTTATTGTTACTCATCTTGACATTTCCTTTGTAGTTAGTGTGGTGAGTCAATTTTTCAATTCTCCATGTACAAATAGATCATTGGAATGCAGTCATCCGTATATTAAAGCACTAAAGAATCTCTTGAAAAAGGTTGGTTGCAATAACCATGCTAAAATGATCTATTATTCAGATTTTGTCTAGGTAGGATCTCCTTCTAAAGAATATTTAATTTTGGATATTGTGTTTCTATTAGAGGTAACTTGGTCTCTTGGAAGAGCAAGACACAGTGTTGTGGCAAGTTCTTGCAAAAGCAAAATATAGAGTTATAGCATCAATGATGATTGTTTCTCAACAACCATTTCCCAGCAAGTGCACTAGTACATAGTAGTATCAACAAGTGTCTTATCCACAATGATTTAATAAGTATATTGATAATTAGTTTTTGGGTTTTTTTATTGTGATAAAGTATATGCAAATATAAATAATAGTAATTAAATAGTTGAGCGGAGTAGAGGCTATGAATTGATTTCATCTCATCTTCTTCTACTTATTATGAAAATCATTCAATGTCCTGGAAATACTCTTTCTATGTAGATCTAGGTTCATTCCTGAATCACTAGAACCTAAGGACTTCAAACTCGTGTGATTCCTCAACTCCTAATTGAATGAATCCTTACTTTAATGTGCAAGACTCATTGAATGAATTCTGGCTTTTACGTGCAAGACTCATTGAATGAATTCTGGCTTTTACGTGCAAGAATCTTTCATTCAGCATCCCCTCTAGGTACCACGAAAGCATTAGTACATGTATGTTGATTTGATTGTACCACAATTTGAGACCAGTTTTCCAACTCAATCCAAACCAATTAAATAGATGAGTGATCAAATCATCATTAAGCATAAATCAAACCACAAACAATTGAATGAAAGCAAAGATAAATACCCAAGAAGTAGAAGTGTATAGTATCAAAATTGATTACATCAAACCTGGACACGAGGGAGTTCAACTACTCAGAATATTACAATGTAATTCCAACAACATCTATATATAAGATTTACACTAAGGGCATCTCCCTCGAGCCTCACAGACACTATTCTCTTCTATTGTTACATTTGTAACATTCCACTCAATGCAGAAAACGAAGACATGAGGTCCTTATTTGTAGGAATTTTTTGGTAGTGTTCAGCTCAACTTTTGGTGCTCAGCCATAGGGATTTCTTCGAAAATAGGTTTCCTCATGTGGCCTAGGCCCCATTTGTTGTGCCCAGCCAAAAAGTCAAAATATGGTGTAATATCGTTTCTACTTCCATGGCTCAACACCAGTGATTGTGACTCAGATGCATACTTGTTATTTTCTCTTATATTCATTACAAAATAGCAAAATATCATTACAGTTCATAAAACTCCAATTCTCACTACATCATTCTATATCTTAAGCTATGGAGGTTTGTTTTATACATGAATATAACCATTTGATACATGATAAGTATCAATTTCAAAATGGAGAATTTTCCTATTATTGACACTTATCAATCAACCACTTGTGAATTTGTTTGCCTTAAACAATTACTTAAAGAGTTACAATTTGGATATGTGACTCAAATAACACTTATATATGACAATCAAGTTATTCAAATTAACTTTAATCTTGTCTTTCATGAAAGAACCAAACACATTGAGGTTGACTGTCATTTTATTCAAGAAAAGATTATATCTGGAGATATCAAGACTGAATTTGTTAACTGAAGTGATCAGTTAACAGATATATTCACCAAATCTTTACTATGATCTATAATTGATTATATTTATATGCAATAACTTGAGAGAGTACTAAATATTGTTATTATTTACCATATTATGTGTATTTAGATTTAGCCCATATTTTCCTATATTATTCTTTCTATTATATATATATATATATATATATATATATATATATATATATATATATATATATATTATTCTCAACAATAAGCATAAATACTTGGAAAACAAACAACTTTCTCTAATTAGGAAAATTATTTTGAATTATAAGTGAATTTAAAGTTTATTATGAAGTGTTGTTGATATTTAAATTGTTGAGATTGTACCTTAATATGTTGCACACAAAGATATATAGTTATTTGCACATCAAGATAGAGTTCTAAATGGGGTGTTTCAAAACTATCTCTATATATAGTATTTGGCAGCACAACAGCTTTGAAAACCCATAACTTTGTCTCTCATGAAATGACGTTCATTGCATACATTATTGGTGAAAAATTAGCAAGACTCCAAACAAAGGTGGACCCAAAAATTTGTACCTTCTTGTTTTTCAATGTGAAATTGATAGGATCATGCAAATTATTGTACAATTCATTCCAAAATATCATCTCTATCTATCAATGCTTTAATTTCTCTCTTTTCAGACTATTGTGCTTTTCTTGGAAATTAATATATATGTGCTCTATAAACAATTATCATAAAAATAATGTAATTGCTAATTATCATGTACGATCGGATCTCAAATATAAGTACCAAATAATTAATTCATATAAATTAAAAGGATTAGCAAACAACATTTTCTTAAACTAGTCTTTAGATATATAAAGCAAGACAATTTAGAAATACTCTCGTTAAATAAAATAAAAATGAGTTGAAATTACTTATAATTAATATCAAAAGTCAAAACATCTTTTTATATTCGAAATCGATAGTAGATATGACAAAATATTAAAATCCACCAAAAATAGAAAAATTAATATTTAAATGGACAGTTGCTGGTAATTTGAATTTCTTTTTCTCTCTCCACCTTTTTATACGGTGAGCAATAATGATAATATATATATATGTTTTATTATTTAGCATTAAAGTAAATAAAATAGTACTAAAAGAACTAATTTTAATATTTATGTTTTGAATTTCGAGTGCAATGTTGTAAAGATGTTTGAGTTTGTTAGGCTTTTGAGAAGTAGATATTAGGGATTTATCTATTTATGACACAATGTATAAATACAACATAATTACTTATATTTCTTATTTGACCTTTGTTGTAAAAGTTACTCGTTTACCTATATAAGTTTTTTTTTTTTAATTCCTCTATTGATAAGAATAAAAGAAAGAAATATGCTACTATATGTAAGAAAATTGTTTAATATTATACACAATATTGAAGAGAACAAATATTTAATTATGGAGTAGAAAATAAAATTATTTTTCAAGATAATATTAGGTCATTATGTCAAATGAAGCAATACTAGAATCCTCATGCATCTCAATGAAGCAATATATTTTCTCACACTTGATGTCTCCATAAACTTCTTTCCACTTTGCATCACCTCATGTTTTAAATTATATAATCAAATCATTAGTAAAATATAAGAGATACAATTTTATTAGTAAATTATGTTCTTAATATTTTGCCACTTTGGACTAATATATACCATATCATGTGTTCCTTTTGAATGTCACAAAGGTTAACATACATACTAATACATACTAATGAAGGATAACACACCTTTGAAAGGATCACACTCATAAAAGGTTATTATTTCATACAAATATCAAATACAATATACAACATAATCTATATAATATGCATGCTTGCGTCTCATATTATAACATCAAATCACACGCATATCGACTTTTTATCCCCATTAGAAAAATAAATAAATATACTATATTACTTCATTATCTAAACTAATGTTTAAGTGAAATAGTGTATGTAATGACGATTCACCCTTTAAATGTTACTTCAGTGGTAATCATACACTTCAGGAATATAAGTTCATAAACATAAATTTCATGACCATCACATACAAGACATACAAGATGATGACAATTCCAAAAATATATTATGTTTACGATCACTTCAAAAGCACCAATTTCACATACTCAAAATAATTATATCATGTTCTTTCTTTTCACATCACACTTCTATGAACTTCCAATAATTACATGCCTTAATATATACATCTACATCATTACATTAATTTCACAATTGAAGTAGTTATCTAACATAATAATAAATAAAGTTATAGAAATTTATATTTTGTAGTAAAACACTACAAGAATGCGCAGTTTTAGCGTCGAAATTATGGCGTCGGATCAGTGTAGGACGCAAATACGACGGCCAGACCCACGCAAAATCGACGGTAACCAAAAAGTTATTTAGAAACAAAAATTATCTCTTCGTTGAAATGAAAAAAATATTAATTTTAGATTTTCGTCGGTTTGGCCGACGCAAATCAACCAATAAGTTGCGTCGGATGGCCCACGCATAACAAATAAAATTGTTTGCGTCGGCTGACCCACACATATACTACTGAGATAAAAAAAATTAAACTTTAGGTTAAAGTATAGGGGGAAAACATCAGATTTCACTTTTCCTCCTTCCGCTTTCCCCTTCCCTCGAGTCAGCCTCGACATTTCCCTCCTTCTCTGTGGCGTGCGTTTTCTTCCATGAGTGACGAAACTCCATCGAGGCAAGTGGGCGACAAGAACAATACTCCAATGAGGCTAACTTCTTCAAAGACGCCACCTGTTGCGAGGAGGCGAGGTTCTGTTACGATGCGAGCTGCTCTCACAAGACGAATGTTGTGACGAGCGTGGAGGTTTGGGCGAGAAAGGGTGCGCCGACGAGCTTCGTCGCAGATTTAGGGATTTTCGTAAGCGCGGTTTACGGATTTTTGTTCGAACCCAACAAATTTTTGAAGCATCCAGGTTAGTGATTGTATTCTTGTTGATTGAACTTCACTACATTGTTGATTGAATCCCTATTGATTGAGTAATTTTTTGGTTATGAGATCCAAATTAGGTTTTTAGAATAAGCTTTTTAGGTGGACTTGTCTTCTGTGGATTTTAGACTTGTAGATTTTTGTGCGACTGTAATTTGATCTAATTAAAGTCACAATTTACTTAATTTTGTATTTGCAATTTCGCTTCTAAATGATTCAAATGATATCCTGAATTATTGTTTGAAATGTGTTTGGATGCAGGTTTTGGTATTGCTGGATGCAGATTTTGCGATGTGCCTGGAAATAAACATTTGCGTGGGCTAAGCCCACGCCAACAATTATAAGGGAAATTGTTTGTGTCGGCTAAACCCACGCAAAGCCCTCTATTTTAGATATTTTATTTCAATCATTCGTGGGCTTGGCCTACGCATAGGAAATCATTCGTGGGCTTAGCCCACGCAAAATTTTGAAAAATTTTCAGGTGTTCGTGGGCTTGACCCACGCATACGAACTTATTATTTTATTTTTTATGTGTTTTCGTCGGTTGAGCCGACGATAAACAAGCAGCAAATTTTCGTCCCCATTTGGCCGACGCAAACGAGTTTTGCATCCAAGAGATGGGCGTGGTCCAGGTTACCGTCGCTGGATTGACGAGATCATGCTCTTTTCGTCGGTTTTGCACTAGTAACGTCCGATTTTGGCCGACGAAAAAAACCTACATTCTTGTAGTGAAATAAAACAATAACTACTATAACATGTTCATAGATTTTTTATATTTATTTATTTAAAATTTATTTCTACTTAAATTATTGCAGATGTTTTTATTAATGTATAAATGTCTGTGGAGAATAATGTTTTAGATGTATTTTTATTTGATTTTCTGTTGTTGAAAGAATGGATTTTTTTTTTTATAATTTGAATAAGTTTACTTTTAACAAAAACGACAAATCGTATACAATTATATTACGACAAAAAATATATAATATTTACTAAAACATTTGTTTATTTTTCATTATTTTTAGGAGGTATTGATGGATAACTATAAAAAAAATATATGAATTATTTTACAAACAAATACCTGACCATTAATAAAAGAAATAAGAGACAAAATTTTCATTGGTGAAACGTGTAATGAATAACTACGTCGTGTGTGCTCTCAGCGTTGCCATACCTTATAGGGGGAGTAGTAGGTTTTAAGAGACTTAAAAACATCAAACTAAATTTTCCATATAAAGGAAAAAAACAATGTTTCATTTTCATTTTATACTTAGAAACAATGAACCTAACCTCCCTATTAAAGAAAAACAATATATTTTTTTCAGCAACATGTGGATTAAATTTGATACAAGAGGTGTCCAAATCCATTTACAAATTAAATGTTCATTGATGGTGTATCATCAAATGGTTATATATGTATATTTATACCTATTTTTTCACATACTTAATAGATATTATAACCAGAAAATAGCACCATTCAATTATTGAAAAACTTAAAATCATTAAACTTTAAAAAACATGATGCTTTGCAAGGAATCAAAAGAAGTCACGTGATTTTGAATTACTTTGTATCAACGTTTCATTTGTGTCATAAATGATGTGATTTAATTTTATTAATTCCAATCTTCTTTTTTTTCATGACATAATTTTAAAAGTATAGTGCCTTCAAAAGTTTGTTACTAAAACAGTCGTCGTTATGAATAAAAAATTATAATTAGTCACTAAATTAGTTACTAATTAATTAGAGACTAATTTATAAATCAATTCCTTTTGGTAACAAAAATTCTTGATAATTAGTGTTTAGTGCGGTTATGAATAAAAAATTATAATTAGTCGCTAAATTGGTCACTAATTAATTAATTAATTAGAGACTAATTTATAAATCAACCCCTTTTGGTAACAAAAATCTTGGTAACTAATGTTTAGTAACTAATTTCTTTTAGTAACTAAAACCTTATTAATTAAATTTTAAAAATCAATTTAGAGACTGATTATAATTTTTTATTTATAATAATAATTTTTTTAATAATCATTAATTTTTATTTTTATAAGTTAGTATTTAAATTGGTCACCACAGTTACTAACAACTTTTGATCATAGAAATTGATTCTCAATGAGACTTTTTTTTTATAATAAGAAAGTATATAGAGCTCGTGATTTTTAATGAATATATTTTATTTTATATTTTCTTATATTATATTTATAAGATATTTTCTTTTTAATACTTCATAATAATTTTTTACTTTGTACTATTTATTTTTTAAATATTTTGTAAATTTTTATCATTAACTTTTTAATCAATAACATGTATATATTATCTACTGTGGATTTATAAATTACCTACACCTTGCCCTTAAGAGTGTCTTACTAACGTACGTGTGGTTAATATAGAAAAATGAAGCAAGCACGTGAGAAAAGATAAAAAGAAAAATGAAATTGCAATAATATTATTATGAGACCTTTTTCGAATAACATTTATACCCAGTTTTATTCATTGCAGTGACTTTTTTTACTAGGGTTTACCCAGAGATACATACAAGTGCAATGTTTTCAAAAGTGTTACTCTAATTTTCTAAAAAAGGTAGAAAAATAAGGTGGAAATAAATGTTATTGATTAAACAATTAAAGTAAAATTAATTTCTTTGGAAAATAATATAACGTATTATTTATGTTTGTTTGTGAGATTTATTATTATTAAGAAAACAAAAAATTGGCACAGTATTTTCTTGTTGTATGGAAGATTCTAAATGGGGGAGAGAATCTTCTCAATTGATCATAGAATGAACTATAGACTATGAATTTAGAATTTCTGCTGATTTTTTATGTGCTATTTCTTTATTATATTTTCATAATACATTGATTACCACTTATTTTAACGTTTTAAAATATATTAAAAAGATATTTAAAATATCAGTATAGTGTATTTTTAATGTCTAACAGATGACAACACAAAAAAACCAGTAAAAAATTTAGACTCATAAACTCATTTTGTTTCTAGTATTGTTTTTAGTATTGTGTAGAAAACTTTTATTTCGAATCTCATTTATATTTTAAAATATTTTCTTTAGAGCTATGATATATTGATTAAGTGTTTTTAACAAAATTTTGACAAACTTTCCAATTTAGGTAAAAAAATATTTTTATTATTTTATTATAATTAAAAAATAAAAAATTAATCAACTTTAATTATTTTTAAAAATTTTGTTAATTTTGTCAAAATTTTGTTTGTCCAAAATATTTTTCCATTTTCTTTATATTTATAGTCTTTAGAAATAATACTAAGGAAAAAGTAAGCTGTCGTAAACTAAAGAAACAATAATTAGTGGTGGAATGATATGAAAGATTAGTTGAAAATGAAGAGCATAGACATCTTTTTAGCCCAATAATATCTGAATACTAACAAAACATTTCCGTTTGTGGAAAGTAATTATTGATGCAGTAAATGCATAAGCTATTTTATAAGAAATTTAAGTTAAGACTTTGCAACAATGATTAGTGGAGCTTGAATGAATTTGTCATAAGTTCAACACCATTTACTAAGACCCTACCTAGATTAGACATGAAAAAGAACTTATAATTCTTATTGTTTTTTTCATTCTTTGATTAGAGGAAATATATAATAGATAATAAATAAATGAAAAAGGAAAGTATAGTTAAAAAAATATAATATAAATAAAACTGATTTATTATTATTATTGCTACATTTTTAGTTTACTTTTTTATTATTTAAATTATTTTACCTATAATAAAAAGTAATATATTGAAAAAAAAAACCTACATCCTTTCCTAAATAATATCTCAAAATACAATAAAAATATATTTGATTTAATTAAGAAAAAATATTTATCATAATATTAATTTATTATTTAGTATTCATATTATTTTATTTTTTTTATTATAAAAATTAGCTTGCGACAGGTGTATATGCACGGCCTTTTTTTCAATTTTTTTAGAATAACAATATAATTGTAATTATATTTATTTAAATAATTTTAAAATATATATATTTTATTTTTAACATTAATATTAATAATAATTAAATTTTTTAAACGATTAAAAATTATTTATCAAAAGTATTTAGTATAATAATGTTGTTTATTATTAAAAAAAATACTTATTATAATAATAATAATAATAATAATAATAATATTTATGTTAAAGATATTAATGTCAATGTTAATACTAACATTAGTATTAACAGTAATAATTATAACTATATATTAAGAGATATATATCTTTAATGTCTTTTTTATACAATTTTATCCTTTTAATTATTATTTTTAAAATTTAAATAGTTATTCATAATAAAATAATTACTTTTAGTTTTATTATTTTATTAATTTTAATAACTACTTTTTTGAATTTAAATCATTACTGATATAAAAATACAACAACGAAACAAATTAAAGGAAAAGTAATTGAGATATAATATCATAGTAAATAATAGAGAAATGTGTGTCTAACTACTACTATGATAATAATAATAATAATATCACTATAATGATATCCCATAGTGAATAAATAATAATAATAATAATAATAATAATAATAACAAAACAATCTACTAAAATTAATAAAAAAATAATGATATCAATATCACTACTAATACTACTAACACCTATGATAATTCAAATAATAATACTAATATTAATTATAATATTATTAATATTAATTAACGTACACACATTTTTTTAAATATATATTTTTTAAATATATATGATATTACATTAGTAGGTGATGATATTGTAATATCACTAAATTAATATACAAAATAAATTTATATTTATTAAAAACAAAGTGGAATAGATGAAGAAAAAAAAAGAAAATAAATGGTAATAAATACAAAGTAAATTTATATTTATTAAAAATAAAGTGGAAATAAATGAAGAAAATAAAAGAAAATAATTTTTAATAAATAAAACATAAAAAAGAATACATGTTTTAGAATAGTTTTATAGAAAACATGTAAAAATAATTGTTAGTCTTTAAAAATAAATAAATAATTATATTATAAAAAATAAATTAAAAATAAGTAATTATAAACACACAAGAATGAATCTCTTTACATATAACTTACTATATTTTTAGTTTATTTTTTATTATTTAAAGTATTTTACCTGTTATAACAAGTAATATATCGAAGAAAACAAAACTAAAAAACCTTCCCTAGAAAATATGTGAAAATATAATAAAAATAGATTTATTTAATTAAGAAAAAAAATATTTATCATAATATTATTTTATTTTTTAATAAATATTATTATTTTTTATTATAAAAATTATTCTGTGATCCTGTACGGTATTTTTTATAATATTTTTAAAATAATAATATAATTATAATTATATTTATTTAAACAAATTTAAAAATATATATTTAATATTTAAAAATATTAATAATAATATTAATAAGAACTATAAATTATAAAATTTTTAGTATTCCTATTACTTTTCTCAATTCATCCCTAAGTCTATTTTCAAATTTTATACATTTCATCATTTCCTTTTGGGTGATAAAAGAAAGTAGAGTATTTTTCTAATTCTTCAAACTTGGAAGCATATTCCCCTACTGTCATACTTCCTTGCTTCAACTGCATGAACTCTATTTCTTTTGCTCTCCTCACATCATTAGGGAAATATTTTTCTAAAAACCTTGTTCTAAATACATCCCAGGTAATAATTATTCTTCCTCCTTCAAGTAATCTCCTGGTACCATCCCACCAATATTCGGCTTCTCCTATTAACATAGATACAACATAATTGACCTTTTGGTTGTCAACATAGTTCATAACTCGAAATATTTTCTCCATTTCTTTAATCCATAATTCAGCTTTTTCTGGATCATATCCTCCAGAGAATTGTGGGGGTTTGTTTCTCCTAAATTTAGCTAAACCTTGTGATTCAGGGTTTCCTTCATGTCTTTGATTCCTCATTATAGCAGCAACCATGTCTCTGATAGATTGCATTGCTTCAGTTAATTCATTGTTCCTCATAATGTTTGCCATCTGGAATCGTATGAGTTAGTAAAAAAAAAATAATGAGCACATTTTACAGATCTCGCATGAAACGTTGCTCTGATACCATCTAATGTGGCGAAATTATTTATTTATTTATTTAATTGTTATTATTTCTACAATATACTTATAAACATTTAGAGGTAAAATTATACATTGATATATAATTATAATTAAAATATTCATATATATATATATATATATATATATATATATATATATATATATATAAACATATTTACAATACTATATGCATCTTATATTTACACCGTTTAGTACATCTTATATTTCCTATACTACAAGAGGAAAAAGTATTATTTATTTACAATTTTTCCCTCATATACTGGCTTTCAAACAGGTGGAGGGAAAATGTTATGGATAGGATTCACTTGGACTGTTGGGGGTAAATAAAAGGTAACTCCGATTTGTCCTTCAATGACAATCGGAGCATTCAGAGCAGAGAGAAAAGTAATGGTAGAGTTTCCCGTTCTCTGAAATATTACAGAATTATTCACTGCATTGGTTTGCCATGCATTTCCCGGAAAAACGGTCACAATGTCGGCGAAGAAGGGATCAGGCATGTTCGGAGCAACCATCTATGTTAATGTTATAAAATTTTGTTTTTCACACACAATCATAAAATAGGGAAGTGAGACAAATATCACATAAAAAAAATACAGCATATCATAACCAAATAAAATGAAATGAAATTTCTCCCAATTCCATAAAACTGGATCTTTATTATACTTTTATAAAGATTTTGATTAATTTTGTAGTGACTAGTCAGGATAAATGAGCTCATGACCAACAAAGTAACTCAAGAACATCTCATCTTGAGTAATACTAACTCATTTAAATCCCCAAGATCATACCTCCAACTACAATAATCAAATCTTTATTTATCATAAATTTTAATTCAATATTAAATCATATAATTATATAAATAAATAGATAGGATCAATGTATAATTAAAATAAATATAAATAACTAAAAAAGACCAGTACGTAACTGGAGATAAATATAAATAAGTAAATGAGAATAAATATAAATTGAATAAATAACTGGAGATGAATATAAATAAATAAGTAGGAATGAGAACTAAATATAAATTAGAATGAGGTTAGGGACACCTCACTTAAGATAGATATAGAGATAAAAATAATTATGAACATATAAAAATAATCATAGTAAAAAGATAAAATGATAGATGTCTCTCCTTCCCTTACCTTAATTATTGTGGAAAATATACCAAGGTTGTACTGAAACTTTGATGATATATATTTTTTTTCTGTCGCACTTCCACCACCTATTTCCTAATAACCTTGATTCACCTCACCAACACTCTTTCTTTCCTTTATCACGTTTCACTACTTTCACACTTTCACACTTTCACCCATTTACCTCTCACCCCTATTTATATGTCTCAATGTAATGATTACATATAGTTTAGTTTTAACTAGGTTTGTAAATACTATTCCCGTTTGATTGGCTTTGAATGCTTGGTTACTGATTTT
>Ga0214542_1008532_pt1 | contig 16789 bp, 6 predicted proteins | sample CNSS1metaG_FD_160096 | JGI IMG/M metagenome (GOLD analysis project Ga0214542, IMG submission 160096) | Root nodule microbial communities from cowpea collected in UCLA plant growth center, Los Angeles, California, USA - CNSS1 | ecosystem: Host-associated > Plants > Roots > Nodule | place: USA... | reverse complement strand
CATGGCTTCTAGCCTAGCCTTGTAGTGGCGTGCTTCTCACATTTCTACCATTTCTTTCCTTTCCATTTTATGTTTTCATCTTCCTTTAATTATTCTTGGTTTTCTATGGTTTATGTGCTTTCCATTTCCTTTTTATTTTGAATCAATCCATCATCTTCTTCTCTTGAGCTTTGTGAAAGGAACCTTCACATCTAGATAGCTTGCTATCTTAATGTCCACTTGGAATTTCACTTAGCTTTCTTAATCAACTCACGCCATATTCAATAATCTTAAAAAGGAACAAGATAATCCTTCATCACAGAATCACCAACGTGGCAACCAAGAACAGTGCGCGAACGGTGCGCGAACAACGCACGGACGATGCGAAGACGGTGCACGGACAGTGCAGACGGCGAGCGGACAGCGCAGACTGGTGAGCGGACAACGAGCATACGGCGAGCGGAAGATGCGCGAATGGCGTGCGAATGGCGCGGATAGTGCAACGTGACTGTTTCGAGAAAGAAAGTATACTTCTGGATTTTGGAGAAAGAATGGAGACGAGATAGAGAAAGAGAAAAGAAGGAAGAAAAAACATTAGGGATTTAAAGATATTATGACAGGTTTCTCTAAATCTGTCATAATATATCATTTAATCATACAATCATTCAAACGATCATATATTTGATGTTATAAGAGAATCATGAAAAGCATTAGGAACAAAGAAAATTTACCTTAAAGTGACCCTTTTTGTGTGTGTGCTCTATAATAAAAAAAGAGAGGGGTTTTTCAATTTTTTTTTCTCTGTCCTTGCATTGGAGAAGTTCTTGTGCTTATATAGGCACCTTGGGTATCCTTGAGATCCTAGTCTTTAATTATAATAAAATATATGAGGAATGAATTGGTCTTGATGAAACATATTATAGCAATTAAATCGTTGCATAATATCCACGATATTGATTATAATTATTAATGAAATATTGCTTGTAATTACTAGAATCATATTTTCCGTCACATCAAGATCATGATCAAATCATAATATATTATTCATATAATTGATTCTAATTATTAACAGGAATATTTTCTTCTAATTATTAAAATCGTACCATTCTCTAAAAGCATTATTATCAAGAATATTTGCTTCTAATTAAAATAATACCTTCCGGTACTAACAACGCAAAGAGACACATCACATAAGTGTAAATGCAAGATATTTATTCAAATTATTATAAAAAAAATTGCTCATAATATTATACCCTTCTGTAAAAACAGAAATTATGAAACATCCTTTATGTGAAGAGTGTAAATAGCAAAGAGTGGAGTGAAAATATGTACAAAACATTTGGGCTCATGAAAAACGTGTGATAATTAAAAATAAATTAGATTCTCCTTCTCTTGGTTTTTTCTTCTTTTCTTTTTTTTTCTTTTTTTCCATGGTAGAATTAAAAAAAAAGCTACAATTAATCAAATCATATTTTTTATTTTATTTTATTATTTATTATTATTATTATTTTTATTTTTTTTATTATTAGTTTTTTAACAAAACAAATGCATTTATCCAGACGAAATTGGGTGTTGACACATAATGAAGGAGCATATGATAGATGCAACAAACATTTTGATTGAGGAAAGTTTTAAAATTGCTAGCTCTAACCCTACTATAGTTGGAACTGCTAATCACATCACTTCAAGAACCAAGGGGTGGTTATTCCTGGCCATCCAATGAGCAAATTAAGAAGATCAATCACCAAGGCATTAATTCTTACCAATTGCACAAATGATTTGGAAAATATGCAATGTTTGGTGCTTAACCCTAACCTTCTGCAAAGCTAGGCCAATACCAGCAGTTCAAGCAACAAGAAGGAATGAACTTCCTCACTTACAGAATCTCTTACATGCAATAACAATTGACTGCCACACTAAAGGCACATACTCTAATTCATCAAATTTTCTATGACTTTGCCTTGCAGCAACAACGAAAACAAACCATTCAATCCATGACCCTTGTAGAATTCAAAAGATAAAAGGCATGGCTTAGAGACACTCCCACTCAAAGGGGGGAGTCTAGCGTTGTAGCACAGAGGAAGAACAACTCCAACCATAGAAGTCAATGCCACCACCTCAACAGCAGTAAACTCAGTAGAACCCTACATTTGTACCACCACTGCTAACACAACTAATGAGTGCATATTCTTACCCTCATTTAATGTTGAATTCTAGATTTTTAATTATATTTTGTTCTTAAAAGATTGATTTAATTGAGATTTTTTATAATTGGGTTTATTGAGCATAAGAACCAAAAATATGTTAAAAATAGCTTTTTAGTTGAACAAATGTTCTTTGGATATTTTGAGGTGTGTTAGTGTAGCTACAACATAGTTAAGCTCATGGAGGTGTGGAAATAAATTGATTAAAATTTCAAGACACCTTAAAGACAAATCCAAGTCAAGCATTGCATGAAGAAGGCAAGAAAAGCTTGAAAAAATGTAAAAGTTTGGCTAAGTCAAGAAGAGGGAACGGGGAACAAATATTGGACCTTGCGGTTTTCTCTATTTTTTTCCAAAAAAAAAGGCCTTTGATAATTCATAAATATTTATGATAAAAGATAATTTGGGAGAAATAGATCTTTAGATATTTTATTGATATTTTTAAATAATTATCTTATTTTAATTATATTATAGAATATCAAAAGATAATAACTACCAAATCTTTTTAAATATAGTAAGATGTTCTTAAATCTTTTTAGATTTCCACAACAAACAAATATATTTTGAAGATATTGGATTATTTAGAAGATAATTGGAGGAGATTGCAAAGGGTTGATTTGGAAAATTAACGCAAACATTATGGATTCTGAGGTTAGAATGAATAAATTTTTTTGTTCTTTTGATTTTTGTTGTGATTTATTTTCATCTATTTCTTTTGCCTTTTAATCAAATAAAAGAAATGATTTTTACATTGTAGCAAGTTAGCACAATGCTAAATCTACATAACATATCAATCATATGAGTTCAAGGGTTTTTAATTTTAATTGAGAATGTACTTTGATTAAAGTTATAAACTTTCATCTGATTGAATGAGTTTTTGCCAATGATTGAGAATGTACTTTTATTAGAGGTGAAAACTTTAACTAGAATTAATCAAGATTGTACTTTGGTTAATTAGTTTTTTGCCTAATTTTGCAAGTAAATGAATAGACATGATTAGCCATAGTAATATTCAATTGAGAATGTACTTTGGTTAAATTTACTATGACTAATCTACAAAGTTCTTACTTTTAATTAAGAATGTACTTTGGTTAATAGTGCGAATGTAAACAAATTAATTGAGAATTTATATTGATTAATTTAAAAATCTACAACAATAATTAATTGAGCAATAATTTTTAGACCACCAATGATGGATCTTTTTGAGAAAGTGATGGAATCAATCTATTTTCTCTCTATTGTTTTATATAATTTTATCTTTTTCCAACTTTATTTCTTTATTTCTTATTTTATTTGATTAACCCTTTTGTATAGTTTTTATAAGAGCTAATTTGTTAGAAATCAATTTTGTGTTCGTTGGGAGACAACTTAGGGTTTACCTTACCCTTTCTATTTTATTGGCTATTGTCTTAACAATACTGACGTTGCTATAATTTAAAATTATTAATTTGATCATGTCAACGACAACGTTAATCAAATTTGGCGTCGTTGTTGGGGAACACAGTTAGAATTTTTATCATTTTAGTTTCTTATTTTTTTTATTGTTTAAATTTCATTTTTGTTTATCACTAACATCTTCTTTTTCTCTATTTTGTTTTTTCTAACATTTCTTTTATTTTCTCTAGTCATTTTCATTTTTTAAGCATAATTTTTGTTTGAGGAATTTTGTTGGGAAATTTGTGAAACTAGATGGGGAACACTTTCGCTAAGGAAAGATAAGGTACTTAAGGTATCCATTTAGACACACATCTCTTACCTGGATGTCTACTCAACAAGCTTTCAACTTATTTCTTTTCAAAAAACCTCTTTCAAAAATGCAAAATAATTTTTTATATGAAAATAAATAGTGTGATTTTATAAATGATTTCTGATTATTATCCATAGCAACCACATGATTCATATGATTATCAACAACAAATTGTCACACCTATTTCTGCACCTGACATAAGTAAGTTAATTATATGTCAATTTAATGATCTATATCCTAGATCATCTTTTTTGGAATATGACCAACCACCATACCATGAGCAACATTCATATTATAAATATTCACTCCAACCATCATATGTTCCATTTGGTTGTCAACAGCAACAACATGCACTGCCACAACAAATGCAACAATCAATGGACCATCCTATAGGGAAGTTGTGTTATTAATGGATAGACTGAGAGAGAAATTAGACACCATAGATGAAAGGTTGCAAGCTGACCAATGATGGAAAAATATGTAGCAAGAGTGGGATGAAAATGATCAAGTATTATATGACATGATGGAGGATGCAAGTAACAACACATTTGTAGAATTACTTGTAAATGTTAATACCACCCTCCAATGCCATCCAAGATTTGTTGAAACCCCAAAATTTAGAATACTTCGTCATGACATAGAAGATATGCTTCTAAAGTTGGCTATTATAGCAGAACAAATGTTTGAGCTTCAAGGCAGTTAATGAATGGCAAAGCTATGGATGCCACTTTAGAAAATTTTACGAAGATGATAGTTGAGTAGAAGGCTGATATAATAAAAATGTAAGGGGGCCTGAATCAGAAGATAGAAAGTTAAACACTGATGTGAACAAGTACAATATTCAAATGTTCGATCAACCAACACCGGAATCACATCACATTGATATATCTATTGATGGATATATTGATGCAATCATGGATGCTCATACTAATATGTCTACTGATGGACATATCAATTTTACTAAAGATGTTGTTAAACTTGCGGATGAAGAAATTGAAGATTCTCACACTAACATATCTATTGGTGGATATGGTGATGATGCTCAATGAATATAATGTTTTATCTATTAATGATGATATAATTACAAATGATATTTTTCAAGAGCAAAGTTGTGAGAATAATACAATGGAGGAACCAAGTGTACTAGAAGAAACAATAATATTGGAATATGCATATGAAACATCTACTACTGCAACTGACTTGATTAATGATAAAGCAACAAAGTTAACTACTTTAGGTGCAAATTTTTGCTCACAAGATGAGATTACAAGGATTACTAATGATCCAGATAACCATCCTAATATACCTGATGATGCTGAAATTGAGTTGAAGTCACTTGCTCTACACATGAAGATTGTTGATGTGACCAATGAAAATAAATTGTCGGTGGTGATCTTTGTTGACTTGGCCGTTAAGCAAAAGGAAAGGTTGTTGCAAGAGAAAAAGAGGTTAGATTCAAATTCTTTTGATAACATTGTTGGTAAAAAAGTTAAATGCATGCATATTTGTTTTCTACTTTTGATATAAGTAAAAAGTTATAAAAAATTTAAAAATATGTGTTTTTACTCATAAAAATAAAAATGTAAAAAATAAAAAAATTGTATAAGCTAATTTGTACTTAAAAAATTAAAGAAAATAAATTTTGAGATATGGCCAGATTGAACTAGAAGTTACAAATTTTTTGTCTTCTCTCTAAAATAAGTCCATCATGGACCATTTTTTAAATACGTGTGGGGGAGACAAATCGTAAGTAGGATTTTTTTTTCTTTTCAATTTTTGTTTTTGTTTTCATTGAAAAAGAAAAGTTGTGATTTCTTGTTTAGAAAATTGTGAAACTATTAACTTTTTACTAACTGAAACTTTTAAACAATATGTCTCATAAGAAATCCACCAAAAATATTTCCCTGCTTTCAACAAAACATATTGACATTTAATTATTAAGATTTGATTCAGTAATTAGGATGATCATAATTCTGGAAAAATAAAAGTCGTGTTGATATAAGTGGATTTTTTTTTGTGGTTTGCTAATTGAGTTGATTTGATAATTTCTTGATTAGATCTTTTGTGAAAGAATTTGACCTTATGAGTCTTGAGCCTTAAAGTAAAGGACGGACCACCATGTGCCATTCTTCTTTTTCTTGAGTGACTTGCTCTTATTTTGTTTATACTCAAAAGTTTAGATTGATTTTTTTGTTTTACATCTTAGGTGAATATACATGATTTGGTATGGCTAAGGCGTTTCTTTTTTTTTTAGCTACTTAGAAAAATAAGCCCACCTTGATATTAATCCATTTGTAGCCCTTTTGAGATTTTAACCTCTTTTTCTTCTTGTAAGCACATTGTAAATTCTTATAAAGAAAAAAAAAACGATATTTTTCCTTACCTTAGGAAGAAAGCAGTTAGTGGATTATGTTAGGATTCATTGAGGATTAAAGTATGTGGGTGAGACCGACAAATTAATAAATGACAAAAAGGAAGAAAAAATGATGAAAAAAAAGTTTTGAAAAAAAGATGTAGAAAAATGAAAGTAATTGCTTTCTCAAAAGGTGCAACGAACAAAAAAGAATTATTTTTGAAATTATGCTCCATTTCTTTCTACATTTTTATTTCAAAACCCCAAAAATCCTAAAAATCTCCCTACCTTTGCCTTGGTCGAAATATCAACCTGTAAAAATGCTCATGATTTTTGATTGCATGTTTTCTTAAAGTTTTGAATATTAGAGTCTTGTTAAATATCAAGATTTTTTTACTTACATGAGTATTTTTAATGAAAACACAAGCCAAAACACTTCAGCGAATTTTGGTGAGAAAATATACATTTAACTTGAGTGCTTTCTTTCATATTTGATTGTCTTGTGAATTCCAAATATTAACACATGTTTGAAAAATAGAACTTTTCTATTTGTATGTGCACGGTAAATTGATTTCTAGAAGATTGGTTTGTTTCCAATGATGTTCATCCTTTTATCTAATGTAGATATGCAATAAAATAACCTGAAACAAACTTTTGAAATTACTCAATTTTGTCCATGAGTGCAAAAGGATAAGTGTGAGAGTGTGATGAATGCATATTTTTGCCCAAATTTATGATTTAATTCTAGATTTTTAATTAAATTTTATTCTTAAAAGATTGATTTAATTGGAATTTCTTATAAATGGGTTTACTGAGCACGAGATACAAAAATATGTTATAAATCGCTTTTTAGTTGCATAAATGTTCTATGGATATTTTGAGGTGTGTTAGTGCAGCTGCAACATAGTTGAACTCATGGAGGTGTGGAAATAAATTGATTAAAATTTCATGACACCTTAAAGAAAAATCCAAGTCAAGCATTGCATGAAGAAGGCATGAAAAGGTTGAAAAAAGTGAAGAAGTTTGGCTAAGCAAAGAAGAGAGAACAAGTAACAAATAGTGGACCTTGCGATTTTCTCTATTTTTTTCCAGAAAAAAGGCTTCGATAATTCATAAATATTTATGATAAAAGATAATTTAGGAAAACTATATCTTTAGATATTTTATTTGATATTTTTAAATAATTATCTTATTTAATTATATCATAAAATATCAAAAGATATAACTACCAAATCTTTTTAAATATGGCAAGATGTTCTTAAATCTTTTTAGATCTCCACAAAAAACAAATATATCTTGAAGATATGGGATTATTTAGAAGATAATTGGAGGAGACTACAAAGGGTTGATTTGGAAAATTAATGCAAATATTAGTTATTGATAATTTATCAAATATATTTAAATAATTTATTTATTTAATTAAATTAGAAATTATCAACCAACTACATATGTAAAATAGTTTTATCTGTCCAAATATTTTAAATATTCATAATCACTATAAAGATAAATAATATTTATCTTTATCTTTATTTTAAAATATATTTGATAGATTTTAGCAACAGAAAAGCTCAATCCAAATCCTATATAAAGAGACCAAGGGGAGGCAGAAAAGACAAGCTCGGAACTTCGGAGTTTAGGAATCCTCAAGGAGGGCCTAATTTTGTTTCTCTCTCCCCACATTCTCTTCTTCTATTTTTATTTTATTTTGCATTCCATGGAGGGCTAAGCTTTAAGGGTTGGTTCCACTGTAATTTCATTATAGATTCTGATGTTAGAATGAATAAATTTGTTTGTTCTTTTGATTCTTGTTATGATTTATTTTCATCTATATCTTTTGACTTTTAATCAAGTAAAAGTAATGATTTCTACATTGTAGCAAGTTAGCATGATGTTAAATCTACATAACATATCAATCATATGAGTTCAAAGGTTTTTAATTTTAATGGAGAATGTACTTTGATTAAAGTTAGAAACTTTCATGTGATTGAATGAGTTTTTACTTTTCTACACTTTTTAATTTTAGCACTTTAGTTTTCTGTTTTAAGTTAGTATGCCATATGTTCACATGTGATGTGCTAGTATGTTTTGTGTTTTGATTGCATGCTTTTAATAACTATTAAGTTATATGTACATATCTTTTGAGAAAAAACATGAAAAGTTTTGAAAATTGGTTGGAAAAAGAAGTAGGATGAGTCACTCTTGAGCTGAAAATGTTTTTGAAAATTGGAAGTGCAAAGAAGGAATGATGAATAAGCCCTACATGAATTTATTTAATGCTTTGTATGAACATTGCACAACTAAAAACTAACATAGGATGAGAACCTAACCAGTGAGAATTGAGATCAAATCATTGTGAGATAAATTGAGCCAAGCACCTTGCGTTAAGTGATGCCACTAATTTTTTATTGAATGTTTGTCTATGACTTGTATAATAGGAGGTGAGAAAATGATCAAGGCCATCTTTGTTTTAATTTTAGTTAGAGGAAAACAACCACCCTGATACTTTAACTAAAAATCTTGTTTGAACCTAAACCATGCAAACACACACCTGAGCCTGAAAATTGATGAATCCTACCTTACTCACTGATGGGAAAGATGGAAAAACATGTCTATGAGTTATAAAAAGGGACTAAATGGATAAAGGACAACTATTGTGAAACATAAAAACTAAAAAATCCAGTCAAATGGACTGTGAAAAAGTTAACATACCAAAGGAGAGAAAATTTGATGAACAAAAGAAAAATGAATGGTATGAAAGTTGTCCTAGGCCATGAAAGAGTTGAGCAAACAAAAGAATGAAAAGATCTAAAAAGGGGGGATTGTAATATCTGGAATAGTCACTACATGTGCATGTTGTGACATAATTTCTTTTAGTGAGTTTTGTTTGACTTGAAAACCAATTTCCCTTGATAGCCCAGCCACATTACAAGCCATGTAAATGTTAGAATTGATGCACCAATATTTCACAACCAAGAGGGGGGGTGAATTGGTATTAACAAATTTTGCCCAGTTTTAGCACTTTTGAAATTGTTATGATAAAAACCTTTTCTTTTGAATCAATTGAAATAGTATGGTTTGATGCTTAATGTATGGAGCATTTATACTATGACAAGATATAGAGAGAAAGAGATAAAGCACACATAATTTTTATACTGGTTCGATTCTTAAGAATCTACATCCAGTTCATCTAGCAAACCACAGCTAGACATATTCACTATATCACAGGAATTTCAAGATTTACAAATACACTTGATAAATCTAAATTCTAAGATAAAGGAACACACACGCAAGGCATCCACACACTTGCACGACCACACAACAGCAAGGCTATCACACACACTTGCTTTAGACAGAAAACAACAAAAACAAACAGTTTCAAACTGTATCGAAACACAAGAACAAAGCCTACAAAATGGATTGAGTACACCTTTTCTAAGACTAAAATTTCTTCTTCTTGCCAAGTCAAAATTGAATGTGTCTTGATAGAATTCTTCAAGAGGACCTTCCAAGATAGATCCAAGAACTTGTTTCACATTTCTCTTTCTTTGTTTTGATTGAACATATTTTTCTTCAGAAAGTGCAGAATCTGTTTTTATATAACAGCTGCAATCAGACACGAACCTAGTTGACTACATTAGTTGGCTAGTCGACTATCAGGAAGTGCAAAAACTGTTTTTATATAACAACTGCTATCAGGCACGAACCTAGTCGACTACATTAGTTGGCTAGTCAACTATCGGGATAGCAGATTAACATTTTCAGATTATCACATGGCAGCAAAATAACATTTTCATATTATAACATACATGTCATGTTAACCATTGTCATGCTATTATGGACATCATCAAAAACATTTCAAATACACTTAATCAGCAACAGTAAAGTCCTTAGTGATCCTCATGTTAAGACTCTGGCAAGTGTACCAAGTCCTGCAAGTAGTAAAAATGGTAAGTCCAAGTATCGTTTTCCCACGGAAATTGTGTTTGTTTAGTTAACTTTGCGTACTTACTAATTTAGGAAATGAATGTAAATAATAGGTAATTATCACACTTATCACCTCACCAAGTTTTTGTGCAGTCAATGAATTAACATGCGATACAAAGTTGTGAGAAATGCTTGCAAACAGTTGCTTAGAGTGAAACACTTCAAACAGGAAGGGCACACTATAATCATATTTAAACACTTGGGATCTTGTTATCAATCTAGGTTGTGCAATTGAAATGCTTAAGCATCTTATTAAACTGGAATTTTAAGGGTTATATCATCTTATATTGAGATTGCATCTCCTTCAAATTGCATTAAGTTAAGTCACAACTTATGAGTCATACCAAGTTTAATATATGATATTTTGTAAATCTAAATGCTTTGTTGAGGACAACAAAGGTTTAAAAAGGGGGATTTTAATAAGTGCTAATTTTATCTATTTTACACATACATTTTAACATTTATATAGTTAGATTTCATTGAATATCTTGTGGATTTTACTCCCTTTCAACTATATTTGACTTAAAGCACTTGGATATGACCATGTGTGGCAATTTAATATATTTTTAATGATTTTTTGTAGTATTTGGAGAAACATAGCCAAATGGCTTGAGCTGCATAATCAAAGCTTGAGCAACTTTAAGGCGGTTTCTAGAACATTCTTGCATCCACACCTCAAGTAGAAGATGTTGTGCTTAAGCCACATGAAGAAAACTTCATCATGAAGTAACCTCAAGCACCAAGATTGGAGCTTAACCATGGAGGAAACCCATTATTGAAGGAAAGCTTTGTGATGAGACTGTAAGAATTGCACTTAAGCTTCAAGGAAAGCCTCCATGGGAGAAAATCTCACATGCTTGGCCACTATGATTGGAGCTACAATCAGCCCAGATTTCTCCATAAATTAAGGGACAAAACCCCCCCTTCATTTCATCAAAATCTTCACTCAGAATTCTTTAGGATCATAGTTTCTCTCTCTAGATTCTCTCTCTTCACTTGTAAAATCTCTTAGAATCTAGAGAAAACATGAGGAAGAGCAGCTTCTCCTAAGATCAATTGTTAGCATTATCATGAGTTGATGAACTTCCAAGTGTTTGGATTGGATGTAGCTCTTTTGAACTTATGAATGGTTTTGTTTTATTGTTTATTCAACTATTTGTTCATGAGTTAGTGATTCAATTTGCATTTCATATGTGAGGAATTGATCAATCATTTGTTGCATATATAACTTGAGTTAGGCCAAAGCTAACTCATCTTATAGATCCAATTGAGTCATTTGAGGCTATTAGGAGACAAACATGTCCCTATATGACCCAACTTGTGTAAAGAGTCTTAATCAATAATGCAAAGAGTCCATTCATCAAAGGTGAGACATCACATTGATTTTGAATGTCTTTTGGTCTTGGTGACCGAGACATTAGCTCAGGATTACAATAGTATACTTCCGAAAACAATGAATGAATGTTGATAAATCAATGAAATAGTAGTTGTTCATAAGAACAAGAGAGTGCAATCTAATCCCAACACACATTATTTATTCGTATCACATTATTTTATCTTTGTTTTGAGTTTTGGATCAATATCATTCTAAAAAACAAACATATATCTTTCACAAATCTTAAATACATCACGAGTTTTTGATAAGAAGTTGATCAAATCTCATTACATACAACACTTAGCACTATAGTTGAACCCGTACACTTGCTGGTGTGATTGATCCCAAACTTGGAAGTCATCAACATCTTAGTTAGTTTTAGGTATAGAAATTGGTTACAAGCCTTAGTTATATATAATTCATTATTTTAGTTTATTGTGACATTTCATCAAACACCTAACATATTAGGTGTTCTTGCGAGGTCGAAGTATACAATACAAAGTCTCCTAAAAAGTGTTAAAGGGTCCATGTCCTAGCACTCGAAAGGTACTCGTCCTCGAATGTCATAAAAAGGGGGGAGGTGCCTGAAAAGGATGCTATGATGCCAAAGTCATTCTGATGTGTCAGAGAATAAATGGTAATGAATACATAATCAATGTACTTCGTAAAATTTGCTTTTTATACTATTGTTCATGGGACTTACCTGATTGGGCTTTGGTTTAAGTGACCTAATTACTTGATAATCAGATTAAAATGATTAACCTTAGATTTAGTTGTTTTGAATGGTAATCATGACAGCTCGGTCTGTTGGTGTAGTTTGAGTACATGTCGTACTAGAGGGTCGACATGTACTCAACTAGGCCATGTACAACACACTAACATGAGGAGGACTGAGTATGACTGAGTTTGTGAGGAGGTTCAACTTGCATCCTCTAAATTTAGGTGGTCACAATTGTTGACATCATAGCTTAATAGTATATATGTTTTTGACCGGGGAGTGAGTCCTAATATCATTTATCTTGGTATGGTAAGCGACATAGAGATGTACTCGGTTAGGTCGTGTACCTTATGTCGTACTCTGGCCTTGTACAACACATTAGGGTTTCACGTAGGACTTTCATCAAACACTTTACAATTTAGCATCTCTACATAAATTTTGCTAGTTTTAAAGTTTATAATAGGTTTAATATCATTAGTTAACACATCTCATGCATTAATTTAGAACCATAACACCCGACCAGTTTATTGAACCATAATATTCATCATTTAGAACCATAACAAGTAAGTAGGTCACTTAAACCAAAGCCCAACCAAGTAAGGCCCACGACCCTAGTATAAAAGGCACATTTTAAGAAGTACATGATTACATTTTTGCTTTGACATTGATTCCCTGATACCTCAGACTGACTTTGGCATCAGAGTGTCCTTTGTAGGCACATCCCCCCTCTTTCGTTCTTGACTAGAAGATGAGTTACCTTTGAAGTCGAGTTCATGGACTTTTTGAGTTGTTTAGGAGACTTTATAGGGTATACTTCTACCTTGTAAGAAAAATTGACACCCACTATGGGACTAACATATATTTTTTTTAAAAAGGAAGCTATGAAAGTTTTAAAACTTAAAGATCTAAAAGATGGTATCCACCAAAAGTAGAGTTGTGGAAGCAAGAGGAGTCAGACCCTCGACTAACCTGACCGTTATACTCAAAGCCTAGGTGAAGATGCAACAGGATTTTGCTTACTATAAGAAGTGCAATGTTAAGGAGATGGAAGCCTTAAAGGAAGAGAATGCAAGGTTGAAAAGAAGACTTGAGGTTGACAAGCAAGTCAAGGGAAAAGGAGTCAATAACACCATGCATGCAAGGTCGAGAACCTTGTCCAAAGGCATGGCTACTCATTCGACAAAAGAAGAGAGTGAATACAATTCGACCCCAAGCACTAAGGGGCCATCAATAACTCCTCAGCCCCTAGAAGCAACTGTCAACATCCATTTATTGATAAAATCATTGAGATCCCATCCTAAGCAATGGAAGGCACCCATTGTAATTATTTATTTAATTAACTAAATTCCTCGGGTCTTACACCCACAATTTGTTATGATGGCACCGTTGACCCTGACGATTATGTATCCATCTACACCAACCAAATCAGTCTATACTCAACCAATTATATTGTCTTATGCAAGGCATTTTCCTCCACTCTACGGGGACTAGTCCTATGTTGGTTTGCCAACCTGCCACCTTTCTCCATAGACTACTTTGATGTGTTAACTTCATCCTTTGCCACGTATTTCAAGAAGACTAGCAAACATGACATCACCTCGCTCTCCTTGCTCAACATAAGAAAAAATAAGGAGAGTCTTTGAGAGACTACATAGAGAGATTCATAATAGCCACCCTTAAAGTAAAGAATCTAAACTATGAAAGCAAATTGCATTATATGATTAACGACTTGCAGGTAGGGTCGTTCGCTGATGAAGTATGCATGAACACCCAACCAATATGAACAAGTTGAGACAACAAGCTGCCAAGTTTATGCGGGTAGAGGACATGAGGAAATACAAAGCTCAGGGTAAAACCAACATCCTCTCGGTTGAGAAGAAAGAAGTCAAAAAGGTACATGTGCATAGAGGCAATGCACGACAAATGAATTCAAATTTTTGCCCTCATTTAATGTTTAATTTTGGGTATTTAATTGAATATTTGTCCTTAAAAGAATGTCTTAATTTATAATTATTATAATTGGGTTTATTGAACTTGTGCGATAAAAATATCTTAAAAGTGATTTTAGTTGCATAAAATATTTTTGGACATTCTAACGCTTCTTGATGCAGTTGAAGTTAAATTTGGTTCATTAAAGGTGCGAAATTGAATTGTTCAGAGTTACAAAATCAAGCAAAAATCACACCATGTCATCAATCCACCACTTTCAAATCTGGCTAACCATATGCTGCCACACGTCAACCTCTCAATGGACAGTCAAATATAGTTAAAGTATGGTCAAAGCTAGTCAATGTTGGTCAAATAAAAAGAGGTTAAGATGCAATTATTGATATATTGGGATTTCCCTACAGATTTGAACTGCAAGAGTGTAGAGGCTAAATTGGAATTTTGGGCAAGATTTAGTTGTTGCTAATTATTTAGATATTTTTAGATAATTAACCATATAAAATCAAACAATAATATCTTTCAGATATTTTTAAAACTGATAAATTTGTTAATGATTTGGAAGATATTGCACCAATAGATGAAATGACTATATCTCGCCAAATATTTTTAAATATTCATAATCACTATAAAGATAAATATTATTTATCTTTATCTTTATTTTAAAAGATATTTGAGAGATTTTAGCAATAGAAAAGCCCAGTCCAAGTCCTATATAAAGAGACCAAGGATAAGCTCGAAACTTCAAAGTTTAGGAACCCTTAGAAGGGCCTAATTTCGTTGTCTCTCTCCATTCTCTCTTTTCTTCTATTTTTATTTTATTTTAGCCCAGGCGAGGGACCTCACTGTTGGGCGAGAGGTTGTCTTGCTCAGGCGAGGCAGGACTCGCCTAAGCAAGCTTGCGAGAACCTCCCAGCATTGGTCGCGATCTCGCTTAAGCGAGGGTTCACTGCCTAAGCGAGAGCACCCCGCTCGCTTGAGCGAGCGCTCTTGGCTTGAGCGAGATCTGCTGCAGGTTGTGTGTTTTCTTCAATTGGTAATTGGATGGTTTGATTTATGAGCTATTCTGTATGATGCATGAAGCCTGTGAAATGAAATGCATGGTATGATCTGTGGTTATAAATTTGATAGATGTGATTAAGGGATCTTGGCATGTGAAACTAATGAGTGGGTTAGAAATTAAAGAGGCATGGTATTGGTATGATATGAGGCCCTATACTCTTGGATTTGGGAATGACCAATGGTATGGATTCAACATGTGGTACGAATGAGAATTGATTTCAGGGGTTGGTATGATATTATAAGCATGATAAGTGTTTTATCTTGTTAGTGCGTAATCCCTTGGAATCTCTAGGTGAGATTTTAGGGTCGTGCTTCAGTGGTCGGGACGTAATTCCATGGCCCCTGTTAGTAGATGTCCATGGTGGTGCCCCATCTATATGGTCTGGTAAGAATTCAAGATAAGGTTGCATCCTGACACTCTAAGGGGTTAGTTAGTCTCACTTAGAGTGGACTGACTCTTGTGGTGAGAGTAGCAGGAGGCCTGAAACTCATTAAGGGCTAACCTTGTGTGTGTGGGAATGATTCATTGTAACACTTGTAACACATAGCTCGGGGGTGAGCAGCTCGGGGGTGAGCAGAGGTATTCACCACAAGTGCAAGCATCCGCTGAATCCGACCAGACTATATGTATCTGGATGAGTCGAGTCAGAGTCTAGAGTATTGTTTGAGAAGTCAGAACATGTTTGGATGATATATAAAATGCTTGGATTGTGTGATGGCATGCTACTATTCGATGAACTGTTTTACTCTAGCTTACCTTGTTTGTTTGTTTGGTTGTCTTGTATGTGGTTCTTCTCCCTTTGCGATGATCATCAATTTATTGATGTGAGCAGATGCGAGAGGTGTTCGCCGTCAACAGGGAAACGGCGACTCCGCTGCTTGGCCACTTGGACTGGATTGGTCCACTATGGGCTTTCTTTTAGGGCCACGACCCATGTATTTGGCTGTTCTTTAATTTCCCAATCTTATTACTGTTAAATAGTTGTATCTGGTTCGTTTGGGCATCGTGGTATGCCTTGGTTACTGTACGGAGTTGGGATTGTACTCTAGGATTGCGTTTATATATTATCTTTGTGTGACGCTTCCTTTAATTATATTTATTGATTAAATGGGACGTTACATTTATAATTTACACCTTTAAAATATATATAAAATCATCACAACACAATTTTATTTATAACGTCAAAGCTGCATTTTTATTGCCAACACCATAAACTACTAAATTTAATTCTACACTACCAAATCCAACAACCCCACACTTTCACCATTACCCAAAACTTAATATATAACAATAATTTAAAAGCCATAATAAAGCATCAAAACCAAAACCTATATAGAAAAACCATCAGAAGCAAAAGCCACAATATTTTAACTTAGATATAGATAATATATATAATAATGCCGAAACCATCGTGTATATATA
>Ga0214542_1008530_pt1 | contig 16791 bp, 14 predicted proteins | sample CNSS1metaG_FD_160096 | JGI IMG/M metagenome (GOLD analysis project Ga0214542, IMG submission 160096) | Root nodule microbial communities from cowpea collected in UCLA plant growth center, Los Angeles, California, USA - CNSS1 | ecosystem: Host-associated > Plants > Roots > Nodule | place: USA... | reverse complement strand
GCCTTTAACTTCCAAAGTTCAATTTTAATTATTTATGCAAAGTTTAATTTCATACATTGAAACTCAAAATATGGATTTATTCATTAGTTTAAATTAGTCACTAATTACGCAATTAATTAGTATACACAAGTCTCTTGGGAAACGATATCCCGAACTTACCGGTTACTACTTGCGCGACTTGGTACACTTGCCAAAGTCCTAACAGTGATGTAAATGCAAACATCATATTATATGTTCTGATATGCTGTTGAAAATTTCTAAACTCTATTGAATTGGATTCAAATAGCAGTTTTTGCATCACAATTGGGGGATCATTCAAAAGGGGAAACTGAATTTTTCCATTACCACAACACAATTGAAACTTTGGATTAGCATAGTGTGCATGTTTGTCTATTTTTTCTTGGTACCACATTTGTGCTTTACAATGTCTACATATGAAAACTGGATCACCTATATCTGCATAAATAGTGAAACATTAAGAAGGTCATCAACAATTTAATTTAATCATGGAATGTAATAACATGTTCATATAGAATTAGATATCATATCTGTCTGGTGAACTACTAGGATACTCAGTTGCCATAACAGTAGCAATAATTTCATCTACATTCATACACCAAACTTGATGATTGACGTTACAAATATTATTCCAAACATATATAATGATTAATTAAGTTAACCAAAAAATTTGAGTTCTATTTGTTATAATATGACAATGATAGCTTCAGTAACATCATCAGAGAATGTATTAGCATTTTCTTCAAGAAGTTCACTGATAGAAGAATTAGCCTCAGGTATTGCATTATGCTGAGAAGACGTTCCTCTATACAAGTAGGGATGATTTTGATTTGTCTCCTTTGAACCAACTATATGAAACTTGTGTAACAAATTATGTCGCAGTGAAATGGTATGATCTGCATATGTATGACTATTTCCTTCATTTGATTCTACATAACAATTTTGTCTACTTTCTTGATTGAGAATATTAGTTGTCACATCACAAAAAGGGGTAAACATCCTTCTTTTGGCTTGATTGCTGAATAACGGTGTGCATTGTTGATTATTTTCCTTGTTAATCCTCTTCTCTTTGAGTATCGTTTTCCTTTTTTATCGTGCATTTGCAGAAGAAATGTAGGAAGACTTTTCGTCCTCCATTATTAAGATAATTGATATGAAGTAACTGTATTTGAAAAATAATATTACAAATATTACAATGTACTGAATATCAAAGTCTTCATTAATGAAGCAATAATATATTATTCATTTTGGAAAAAATCAATAGTTAAAAAAGTCATACCTGTATGCATCTTGTAAATGAGATTGTGATTCATAGCAAGTTTGGAGTTCTTGTATTGAATAGCTTTTATCCGTTACATTGCCATTAATCTTATGTTTCAAGGTACTTGAATATGTTTTTGTCGATGAATTATGTTCATTGTGTATGCAGCAATAATAGCACGAATGAAAGTCCATTAATTTCCCTTCTATACGGTTTTCAATAATATGTCTTGTCTAATTAATGAAAAGTTGTTCATGCAATGAGTATAGTAGCGTGATTATAAAGTAAAAGTACATTGTAGTGTAATATATAATATATTATGTCATTTATTACATTCGTCTTAATTTAATGCAACCCTATTGAGTGCCGTCAATTGAAAATGCTAATATATATATATATATATATATATATATATATATATATATATATATATATATATATATATATATATATATATATATATATATATATATATATATGTATATGTATATATATATATATATGTGTGTGTATATATATATATATATATATATACATTACTATATCGATAGAAAATATATATTGGCCGTTCAGATTCGGAGTTGATATACAATAATGATGAGAATCTACATAAGATGTCGGGTTTTTTTTTATTATATATATGTATGTCGTTTAGCTTTCAAGCAAAACTTCCAAAATCAGACTCTAAAACTTCTGCAAGCTTCGCATTGCAATGGCTTCGTATTCTTCTCTAAGCCTTAACAACTTCCACCCGTGTTGGCTTTCGGTTCTTAATCCCATCAAGGTAAGTCATTTCCAGTATTTTTAGTGATTTCTTGTTCAACATCATTTTTGCGCTCAGTTTATATGGTTTTTAAGTTTGATCTTCGATTTATGTTGTTAGATTATAAATTAATGTCCTTTTTTTTCATTCATGTGTTATTGTTTGTCGGCTATTAACAAATTCCCCAAAAATAATTACTTATAATGTTAATATTCTTCGAATTTGGTCTGAATAAGGTTGTCAATTTGTATTCGGAATATGGTTGTCAAATGTAATGTTGATACATTTTGTATACTGTAATTGATACTTCGCAGCACTATGTTGCTTTTGAAAAACCCTTTTTTGTTTATTGGGAGAAGGAAATTGGTGTGCAATGCTGCAGATTTATAGATCCAGAAGGAAATGTATTCGAGATACAACTGAATGAAGCATTATTGGCTAAAAGAAAATTCCCTGCAGGTTTTCTTTTAGCAAAAATGTATAACTTAAGGCTTCTATATTTTATAAATGTCCGCTATGTAGGAGGAAACTTGTTTCATTCTAGGGTTTTCGACTGGGATTAGACTGAAATTAATTACCATATTCCTAATGAACAAACTCAGTTTCCTAAACCTGTGAGATCAGTAAAGTTCTTCACCTGTTTCTGCGTAGATTTTCCACTACAACCGGTAAACATTTATAAATTGTTGATTTTTACTAATTTTCATTTGACAAAATTTTGTACTTAGATTAATTTGATCATAATTCATATTCCAATTGTGAATCAGGGATCTATAATTTTCGATGATGCCTTTTCCCATTTCTGGGGACCAATATTTGACTCCTCAAATCCTAACATGTACCAAAAAGTTAAAATGATAGACCCCGTGGGCAAGAATTATGAAGTTTTCATTGAGGGATCTTACACAGGAAGGATATTTGCTAGACATGGATTAGAAAAAATGGTAACCAATTATGATCTACGTGAGGATCAGGTATTGCGTCTCAATTTTATAGGGGATCGCAAATTCTTGTTTAGGATATTCTCTTTGATAGGAAATAAAATAATTTATTCCAAACCATTGATCAAAGATGAAACTACCATAAATGAGGACGATGCTTTAGAAAGTGAGTTTTACTACACAACGATCAAGACTTTAACCGACTATGATGTTCATTCTTCTTCACTAGTATGATTTTTTAATGTTCTATATTTTCCTTTATGTCGTTTATTCAATTTTTTAATAGATTCTAATTTAATTTTTCAGTATTTGGATTTCGAGTTTGCTTCAAGAGCGTTGGTAAAGAACAAGAAATATCATGAAATTCACAATACCAATGGTTGTTCGTGGTCATGCACCGTAAGATGGGCCAAGAAAAGGACATACGAATGCTTTTTAAGTTGTGGATGGAAGAAATTTTGTGCTGAAAATGGATTCCAAGCCGGAGATGTCATAACTTTTGGGGTCGATATAAATCGATCAAATATTATTAATGTTAGGAAGGATTAAGTTTAAACTGTTATGTAACAGTATGTTAGAGGATTATATATGTTTTTGAGTACTTCTGCATGGATGGTTATGGAATTTAGAAGTAATGGCTAAGTTAAAACTTATTTTGTTTCCAATGAAGCTTATTGTTTATAGTACATTATATATTTTGTTTTCAGTTACATTATTGTTTATAGTACATTACTTATTTTGTTTCCAATTAGTGTTATTGTTTATAGTACATTCCAAGTATCATAATTAAACCAATTAAACTAACTGTTTGTCACGTAAAGTATATCATGTAAATGATGATTACATCACAATTCTATTAATCAAAAGTTATCCTTAATTTTAATAAAAAAATGTTATCTTTAATCTTAATAAAAAAAGAACGATAAAATTGCACTAATAATGTGACTTAAATGATAATAAGATTATGTGGAATACGAAAGTAAATACAACAAAAGTTCTTCTAACATTCTATGATTGATTAAAAATAAAGCAGTTTATCAGTCGTTACGATAATTAACATACATTTATCAAAAGTGATGAAATTATTAATTCATCAAATTACAAAAAACCAAAACACATAGTCCAATCACTCGATCTCTTGCTTGATAGTCTTCATGGGCTTGGTAGCTGATAGTTCACCAGACTCTATGTCCTGAGACGATTATACAGATACACCACTATTTGGAAGGATTCTCTTTGATGGAGTACCCAAAGAAGAAATATCAGGATCATTGTCAGTTGTTCCACTCAAACTCATCTGCATCAATTTATAAATTACAAGTATATTATTATAACTTAAAAAAAATGCAAAATAAACAATTGAATAAATACAAAAATAATTACCAAGTCATGATCAGTGTCTGCTGCTAAATTACAAACCCCTTTTGAACGAAAGTCAGCAATCTAACCAAATAACATCGACAAACAATAATATTAAAATATACTTTATGAAGATGGAAAATTACAAAATCAATCAATACATAGAACAAATTAAAGACAGATTTAAAAGGACTTACCATGCCACTGGAAGTATCACCTCCTACATCAATTTGTTCTTATGACTGCACTCAGCAAGCTATGAAATACAAAATAATTAGAATAATAGCATATTGAATAAAGTGTATAATTTAAAGGCAAATATGAAGTATAGCAAAGAAATATTATTGAAAATAGTTACTTGTACGGGTTGTATAAGCTTCTTAATGTAATTGATTATTTCAAGTAAGTCAGACACTTTAATGACAAAGACACATCTATTCCTTGGTTGGGTTCGAACTTTGAAAGCGAGAGTACAACCTAACATTACATCCAAGTCATCAGGAAAGCACTTGGGATCATCTTCACCCACCTAATTAAAAAATGAAAATAAAAACAATTTAATATCAATGACAAAGCAACTAATGAGACTGATGCTGACAGTATTAACCTTGATCATTTTCTTTTGCAATTCTTCAGCGGAAATACCAATAATGTTTCTACATTCTTGATCCCACACCACAAAGTTAGCACAATTAAACGCATCATCACAAACTTGCAACTGAAGTTTATACCTACAAACATTTGGAATATTATAACAAATAAAATACAAAAACATGATCATATGAAGTTGAATGAATATAAAATAAAATACGAACTTGAACATGGAAATGTTGTTTTCTTGATCACAATAGGTGCATTTGAAAGGACCAATTTCATTAGTTCTTTTGTTGCAATGATTACAAACCAAGTAGTACCACCCATCGTTATCAAGAGTAAACTTAGTGGTTGTCACCACAGTTACACATATAATTTCCTGCACGGAAAAATAATTTAGTCAAATATCGAAAAAACTACTATATAATCAAAACAATAGATACGTTTGTTTATAAACATAACTTTTTTATCAATGGAATTTCATATATGCTCTTCACTAAACATTTATAAACAAACCTTTCAGCATCACTGTATTGGGAGGACTGAGTACCAGATTGACTCATAATTGTTAATTCATCAGCAGAGATTCTGAAATATAAGTAATCATAAAACAATTCTTTACAATTGAATTATTATATGACTTATACCTAATCATGTACATATTTTACAAAAATTTGAAACAAAGATACGATAATTACTCATTTAACTGTTATTTGAATTGCATAATTTCGGGAATATCATCATCCATAAGTAATTTGGTCCCATTCCATGTATTGGACACAGACTGGCCATTCCCCTATTCAAACCAAAATTAATCAGGAACAAAATAAAGATCTTTTGACAAAATAATAAAATAACGACATAAGTACCTGTAGCTGCTTTAACCTTGGCTTGAGTAAGAATCATAACCAACTTGTCGGTATTTGGATTGTCATTATACCTTTCTAAAACTTTCTTGCAATATTCATCCCATAACGTACAAGAAACCACACCACCACTACATATGAAGAATTTGGTTAAAATAAATAATATGTCCTATAAAAATAATCATTATAACGTCATTACCTCATATCCATCAAACTAAAAATAACATTTTTAGATTGTGCCTTAGTTTTGACGTTATCTACCCAACCAATCAAATCTGAAATCATAAAGATTACAAATTAAAAGCAAGAATAATTACAACATCATACTTGCCTAAATAAAGCAAATAAGATCATTCTAATTGTACATACCAATCAACAAATCCGGAGAGAAATTAACAGCCACTACCACTTTTATGCTTCGAAATTGGTAAAAACTATTGGGTACATTTGCAATAGCTTGGGGACGGACAGAGGTGGCTCCGATAAACAACAATTTAAAAGGATGGTCACACACTCTATATTGACCATCATTTTTCACAATTTTGAAATTGTGCATGAGATATGTATCGCCTTCCTTCAACTTACCATCTCAGATATCAAATTCGTCCTTCTTAACTATGCAATGTATCTTGTCCCCCTGACAAACGATATGCAAAACCAACAACCAATAAATACAAGATTCTCAAACACAATCAAGGATAAAAGAAAAAATACATTATTATTACCATTTGGTCAATCAAAATCATTTCAAGGTGCACATTGGATTCACGGTTATGAATATACCACAAATCAAGCACTCTCACACCAAGTTTTAGGGTCTCCCTCCTGCCATCAATATCTTTAATCATATCCAACTTCTTTGCCATTAGAACCTAGGAAAAATGACAATATCAAAAAAAAAAAAAACATATCATCAATACAAATACATTCAAGTATCACACAATGAAAACCTAGACTTCAATAATAACCTACAGGATACTCATAAAAACGAAAACTTTAACGGAGAACAAAGCATAATGGTCAAGAAAAAACCAAACAATCATAACTATACTGGAAATACAACAAAGTAGACGACCTTTATGGCGAACGAAAATAAAAACAAAAAAATTACATCATCAAGTAACCATAATATAAACAGCAAACGCAAACTTTAACAAATATGAAGAAAGAAGACAGATTTATAAACAACAAAAAAAATTACAACTAAAGTTCAACTTCATATAAACTAAAGGAAAACCTAGGGCAACGAAGAATAAAAGAAAAAAAATGATGAAGCACAGAAAACACAAAGGTATAGATGACGTAGAAAAATTTGAATCCTACAGTTTGACGAACCAGCATCGACAAACATTATCAAAGAATGTTGAATGAAAAAAAAACGGAACTCACAATGAACCAAACCAAATATAAACCAAGGAAAAAGAAAAACATCACCTAATCAAGCAAAACGCAACCCAAGCACCAACTTCATAACTGAAATATGCAGTGATACACTTTGAGGAAGATAGAAGAGAGAAATGATAGACTGTGAGAGAGAAAAGCCACTGAAACAATGAAATGAAATTACAAAATGAATAAATGGAAGAGTGTAATGGAAGCTACCGAAGAATACAGTCTGACTTAAAATGAAAGATTTCAACTCAGTTGTAGTAACAGGCGGCAAAGCTTTGGACGTTAAAGCTGAATCCGGAAAATCTATAAAATGACCAAAAAACCAACCTAATGGACACGTGTCGAGAAATTAAGCATGGGTAGAAGAGTATTATCCCTACTAGTTTGGGTTCTTATATTTATAGCAGATAATGTAGTTTCAAGCTTAAAGACTTAAATTGTATTTCTACTTAAAATTAGTAAATTTTAATTTTTGGTGCGTATTAATTTATTATTAAAAATTACTTTTTTGTTTTAATGACATTCATGAATAACTTATGTATTAACAGAAAATTAAGTAACAATTCTAAATTACATCTCATCATGTACCCAAAAATTCACAGATTTCTACTTTTTTATTTTAAAATTGAATTGAGAGACAAAACCAAAAATCATTTTAGAAAGAGAAATAATTTTTTAAGGGTATGAAATAAACTATAGAATTATCAAGACCAAACCAGGATATAACATTTTTTGTTATTAAAAAATTTTCAATTAGTCCATTTTTTTTTATCTCTAAACAAATTTAAACTATATATGCTGCAGCAAATCCTGTGGCATATTTTATACGTTGAACAAAGTACAATTCTTGTTTATATTTTAACACTAAAAAATTCTGGCCACTAAAAATTACGATGTAAGAAATATTTAATTCATTTCACAATTTTTAAGAATCGTAAAAACTGTGCTAAAGTTTTAGTATAAGAATTGTGCTAAAGTTTAAGTATAAGAATTATAACATCAATCACTTCCATGACAAAACTACACAAAAAACATGTTAAGTGATTCCCATTGAAATGCTCTGAACAAAATCCTTTTTTCTTTTTCAATCCAACTTATACTGTATGTTAAATTAGAGATAAATAAAGTTCATACGAGAATTCTTTGGAATTGTTAGGTGGAAAAAGTAACAAAGAAAATATAAGATAATAAAATAATACTGAATATTATAGCAATTTACATGAATCCTAAATGTAATAATCAAGGAAATCCTAACTTTATAAGAAATTTAAAGTAAAAAAATTATAGACATCTGAGGTGTCTATTAACAGCAAAGAATAGTTTCCATTTCCACACAAATAATGAAGAAAAGAAAATGATGGTTAGACATGGGAACTCTTGCATTCCAGAAACAAGAAGCAGCTAAAAAAAATAAGGAAGGGCAAAGTCATTTTACTCAAAAGGCTGCATGCAGGCTTGGATTTACAGTGGGACTTTTTGGGGTGGACTCACCAAAACGAAGATTCAATTTTCCTGCATCTAAATTATCTGCTTCTGCCATACTAGGTAGCTCGTGATAATCTCCCCCGTACAAGTATTGCCCCTCATCAGAAAATTTATCGTGAAAATTGTAAGTTGTTTGGTGATAGAAATCTTGTGGCTCCGAAAAACTTGTGTGATCATGTTGACCCTGACACAAGTGTTCCTGACCTTGATCTTCTGACCCTCTGTCGGAGAATCTATCGTGGTAATTATGTGTTCTTTGGTCATTGAAATCTGGTGGTTCCAGAAAGCTTTTGTGACTATCTTCATTCCGAGGTTGACTTCTATCCCACCAACGACTCTTGGTAGTGCGAGACACATCAATGGAATGTGAATCCTCAATTAGGCTTTCCCGGAAGATGAAAGATGATGTGGAAGCACCTAGATAGGAAGCACCACGTTCATTGCAAAACTCGTTCATGTGTTGGTAATACTCATGTTCATTTTCTTCCAAGATTGAATGGGAATGATGCTTAGTTGCTTCGAAACGATTTGTTGAAACGTGTCCAGGAGTTGCATAACGAGGTTGGGAAATGTAGTACCAATCTAGAAGATAGGGATGATTGTTTCGATTGCTGGATTCAGTTACCAACAATGAACCCAAGTGATTGCCGGTCACAAAAGTACCATGTGACATTTCCTTGGATGTAAAACTGTTTTTGTCTCCATTCCTTCCCATGTTGTTGTCATCTCTCCATGGTCTGATGGGGACAAATCCATGTCTCTTTACATGCTCTGCTAATTTTTTGTCTCTGAATCTTCTCAGATTTTGCAGAAACTGTTTTCCTTCATTATTTGGTTCCCAAAAAGGGTAACTATTATGGAAGCTGCAATGACAACAAAACTTAAACAAAATAGATTGTAATAGAACTCTTAAAAGATCAATCTTATGACTGTATACCTCAAAAATGATTTCTCCAACTTTCCCTGGGAACTTCTCTGGCTACGAGGCACATTAGATGGAGAGCCATAACTCTTATTTCCATACTCTTGAAAATTGAAGACACTGAAGCTGGTAAAATCGCAGAATAAAACATAATTAATATGGTTTGCTTGCCCTAGAGAAATTATTATTAAATCATGAAACCATAGTTGCATGCCAACCTGCAAACATCACCAACACCTTCAACGTATACAGTAAAGTTTTCAATAAACTGCAGGATATCATCAGCCCGCTGCGAAATGAAAAAAAGAAAAAAAAAAACTTGAATGGTGTATAAATTAAGATATAATTCCATTCTTCTGCAATCAATAACAGAGAAAATTATTATGTTTAACCTCTGGGACCACAAACAAAAGCAAGAATGGAGTAACGAAAATTGAAGCCATCTCCTCAAGTAACATCATCCCACTATACTGGCACCAACAAAAACAATATCAGCATAAGTAGTATCGTAGTATCTCAAACCTATTTTTTTTATAATGAAGAGAATGGCAACAGAGAATGGTCCTGAGTACCTGGAACAAGGTTTTAAACTCATGACGGACCATTTCAGTACTTTCTTTACCCCGCCATCTTTTGGGCATATAATGTGTATGGTCAACTACCATTGACATTGCTCCTTCGGGATCAGTGACTAAAACCTCGTTCTCTGTAAATGCAACCCGTTTAAGAGCAGTTATAGCTCCAAAAATAGCAGCATACCATAACAAGTTCCGACCCAATATCTGCATTGATTTTGTGTTTAAAAAAAGAAAAAATATTATTAATGACTGTAATCACATATTTATAAATTATTCTTTGACAGAAGAATGAAAAAGATATTACATGACCCTCCAGCAGAGACTCTTCTAAAAAAGCAAGGATGATCAGAATCGCAACAAAGCCACCCGATACAAATGAGATGAATTTTTCAATGATAGATATCATTGGTGAAGGGAATTGCTTCATATAGATAGAAGCATGAGATACACCACTATTAGTCCGATGCTTGAACAGATGATCAACCTACAAAACACGTTACTTCTGAGCTCGGAATTATGCACTAACTTCAAATATTAATGGTCAATACATATAATAATTTTAGCGTGAAACTACAGGAGAAAACATAGACAGAGAATTTCCAACATGTCCTATACAACATAGTTTAGTCACTCTTCGATACATAGATTTCTTCGATAATTCCATTCTTTTATGTGTATTGCAAGGATAGAAAACAGCACCTCATTGAATTCCCTAAAGACCCATCGTGACAAATTTGACCATCTTCGGGATGATATTGTGCTTGGTTGATTATAAATTTGCTCAGCATACCTCAGAAAGAGATGTGACAGCATGAACATGATAAGAAATGGAGAAAGTACCAACATTGCAATACCAACTACCATAAGTCTTCTTTTTAGTGTCTTTGAATCTGACACAAAACTCATTCTGACACAAAAGTTTCTGCATACAAAATAAATTCAAGGGAGGAAACCAACATCAAAAACATAACAGTATAATCAATATTAGGCTTAAGCCTGTCTTTGCTTAGATTATCTTCAATGAAAGGATCATACCATATCATGAGCTCCTATTTTATTTTATATTAATCTTATCATACCACATCACTTTTAAAACTTTTTTTCAAATTTTGTTCCAACACAAAGATCTCACGAAATTCATATTTTTTTAATTTTTATTTATATATTTTAATGCAATTATAGCCTAACCAAAATTTTTATCATCCAAAATCTTAAATTTAAGACTGTCATCAAATCAGTATCTAATAGAGATTTCTTATAAAACTTAAGTCTTAAGCTTTAATGTTCTAGCTATGATCCTTACCTTGGAGATTCAGATCATGTCTTCTTTAAACTAATTTCTAATTAAGTTCAATTTGCTTTTACTCAAAATATGCAATGTAGGAACTATGTAGCCACTATTGTCCACAGTGAGGGACTAAAAGAGTAAGGCTTTTTGTTAAATATTGAGATGAAATTTAAATAGTAACTAAAACAAAATGGAAGAAATATATTTTCAAATAACTAAAACAAACTGAACTTTTTAGCCTTGAATACAGTCGAACTGCTTTTAAACTGGTTGAGTCCCAATTACTTTAGAGAAATGACATTCTAGTAAAACTGCTCAACTATTCTAAATAAAGCCTATAAGAATGCAAACATGTATCAAGAAGGAGCTAAAAAATAAAACCAGTATTTAATGAAGATTCAATACCTTGGAAACAAAAAGTTTACTGTCAGAGCTTCTAAAAATCCATAAGAAGTTAAGATATCAATACTGTCATTTAAGAGATGTTTTGAAAAACCAAAAAATACAATAACTACACCTCGGAAAAGACCTTGCCTTTACAAGTTTCAGGATCAAGTGATGCTGAATGTAATGATTATGCATGAAAAGGCATTTGTACTATAATTAACATACCTGTCAAACATGCTTTGCAGGATGCACCAATCTAAAGCCAACTCAAGCGTTCTGGGTAGTATTAGACGATATTGAGTTCCATCAGTACCATATTTGACTGTTGATCCAGCACCTGGAACCCATTTAGAAATGGGGAAAGTAAGCACACCCTTGTTGATCATCGCAATCAAATAGTTCTCCTTTCGCATCAACCTCATCACAATGTCATGAGCAGAAAGATTCTTTACCACACAGAGTTGTTGTGACTTTTGCAAATGAACAATCTTTTCAAGAATGGTAGGCCAGGACATGGTTTGAATTTCATGATCTGTTACACAGAGACTGCAAGAAGATCAAGGTAAATTATGGCAGAAAAAGTAATCATGCAAAATCTATCAATACATCTAACTGGTTTATCATATTGACCTGTTGTAGTAAAACAGATGGATTTTCAGTGTATCCTTCAATTGAAGGAAGAATTTCAATAAGCAAAATATCCAATAGACAAAAAATACTCCCAGGTATCCAACAATAATAGCTCTGTGTACTGTTAATGGGATTAAAGGGTGTTGATGAATTGCTTCTTTAGCAAGATCACAAGGTTCTCTTCCAGATTCAACTGCAGCCATCCCACACTTGGCATTACGGAGTCCATTCCAGTCAACATATAGAAAGATAAATCCTGAAAAGCATATGATGAACCCTAAACTCAGAAGTTCAGCAATCCACCTTAGGATGATACACCAAAGCCCTTTCTCACAGTAATAGCTGTAAATTCTTTCAAAGAAGAAATCCAAATCGGCAATGGGTTGAACATTAATGCTCTCATCATTAACTAGGCCTGAAGGGTTCTCACTATATGTATTTGGAATTCTTCTATAATCCGTCATTTCAATATCTGGTGAAACATCCTGAACACCTTGACGCTTCCAATTGAATACATTAGAAGCACTTATATTTCTTAGCCAGTTCAACATTCTTGAGACAGATGGGACTTTCTACAAACACAACATAATCAATATTAGCCTTCCAGTCTAGAAAGAGATATTAAGAGAAAGTATTTCATATGAAAGCTTGGTGTTTCTACCAATGTACTCGGTCCATCTTATATGATAAAAGCTAAAATTCAGATCACCACAAGCATCATATCCACCATTACCATCACAATTCATTATCAGCTTCTCACAAGCCCAAGGAGGGCAGAGGAGTAGTCCTTCCAAATGAAGGAATTTTAAAGAGACATCATGCTAATATATATACATATAATGAGACACAATATATCCTACTGCTACTGCAGTGAACTCTAATTGTATACAATCATATCCACTCCAAATTTCAAGAGGCAGACGCGGATAACAAAATTCAACTTCGGTAACCAAGTATAACCACAACTAAATCTTCCCTTTATTGGATAAAAAACAGTGAGATTTTAATGTTTGCAAATAAAAAAAAACAACGAAAATTCAGAATAGGGAGTGGCGGTGTCATACTATATATAACAAACACTGCATTATCGGCATTGCACCGGAGCAACAGCATGATCACACTAACACAACTACCTATGATGAATGAAACATGACTACACCTCGGCAACACCACCAAATTTTGTTGTGAAACAAAAGTACATCAACTCAACCTTATAAAATATTAAAACAACCGCATTAAAATATGCTTTTGCAAAAATAATAATGGAAAATTAATAAGTCAGGATGATCAGAAACAGAGTTTGAAAAAAAGGCCAAAAATGTCAATGGTTGTGAAGAATTTGAAAGGGGAGAAGCAATTAAACAAACAAAGATGGATTGTTTTTTGTTGGTTAAACAAATTGAAGTGGCAATAGTTTTATAACAAATATATGTTAATTTTTCTATTACCTCTTTTTCCTCTTCTCTTCAGTTTCCAATTGGTATGCATTTATAATATTAATTAATTTATATAAAATATTTATGAAGTAGATGAATAAATTTCAAAAATATTACGATAATTTTGATAATATTATTCGGTAATCTGCTTTTTAACGGAAACGGTTTCTCTAAATTCAATTAATATATATATATATATATATATATATATATATATATATATATATATATATATATTATATAAACACAGGCACGATAGCGTTTGTGTGTATGCAATTTTTTACATACACTTAATATTATATTAATAGGTGATGATATTGTAATATTATTAAGTTCAGTGGCGGAGCCACGATGGACCAGGCAAGGGCCACGGTCCCCCAAACTTTTTTAATTTTTTAAAATTATATATTTTTTAATTTTTAAATTATATTTATCACTTTAAATTAGATAATGATACACCGGAAATAAATGAAAATTAAATTAAGTATTTTTTTATTTCTTTTATAAAGTACAACATTTAATGTTAATAAATAGTACAATATAAAATTAAATACAATAAAATAAAATTGTTAAGATACTTTTTATTTTCTCTTCACATTTTTTTTTGAGTTTTTTGTTACGTTGTACGCATCTCTCATCTTTACCAGATATTTTTTGTTATTGAATAAAAAAGAAGTTAAACAGAAATTCATTATTTCTGTCATCTTTTTTTTCATATCTTCTCTCATTCTTAAAGATAATAAATTTATCTTGTCTCACTTGGTAGTGCAATAATTGTTTAATATTTAGCCCTATTTTTTTTTATCTCATTACCCTTTTGTATATTCATTTTTATGAATATAGAAGAGCAAGTAATGTATTATGTGATTTTTATAGAGGATTTTTAATTGTAACTCAATTATTATAATTTTTTTAGTAATTATGTCTCTCAATTTTTTATTATATTATAATAAAAAAATTGGTCTTAAACTTGTTTTATAGATAGGTATATTGATAAAAAATAAAAGAATAAATTAATTTTTTTCAAATTGATAAAAAAGAAGGGAAGATGAGAACAAGACAATAAGATTGCTCATCGCATAAGCATAACAATGATGAAATAAAAGTTTGTGATGACTTTTGAATTGATATGTGCACATTAGTAAAATGGAAAATGAATATTTTACATATAATATGATTATTTACATTGAACATAAAATAACTAAAAGATTTAGTTATGATTCAATTATTTGATAAGTTCAAGAATATGAAAAAACGAATAACAATCATTTAGAAATGTGTATTTTCTATTATAGTTATAACTATGTATTAGTTTTAAGTGAATGAGTAACAAAAATGTTAAATATATAAATTTTAAGTATATTATTTTGGCTCCCTCATAAATATTAGTCGAGATCTGTCACTGATTAAGTTAATATATAAAATAAAATTATATTTATACAAAATAAAATAGAATATATTTATTTTGAAATGTGAAGAGAAAATCTTTTTATATATTGTTATATATATATATATATATATAATATTCTATTTTAACAATTATCTTATTATTAATAATTTATACTTTAAAGTTATTTTAATTTTAAGCATTATAAATCATAAATTCGACTTCTAAGGGAAGATGATAACAACTTCTAATTTCATTTATTTCTCCTCCAAACTTATTTTTTGTTGGAAGGTTTATATTTTATTTGAAAATTACAAGCTGTTTTTAGTTTAAAATTATATTTAGTTTCAATATTTTTAGTTTCAGAATAAAGTAGTGTATTATATTAAAATAAGTTTAAATCTAGACGGTGATGACAGCAAAATAACGTAGTTAAAAAAAAATTACAATTCATACCGTTAATATCTTCTTAAATAGGTAATTAAACATTAAATACATTATTATTCTGTAAAAGCATTTATAAATATAGTTGTATATCAATAATTTAAACATTGTATTCAAAACAAGGTAACAAATATTAATATATAGATTATTAATATTTACGGACAAATCCTAAAGATTTAAAGAAATCTATAACATTTCAAGATATTTTTTCTTAATTTCAGTTTTTTGTTTGTTTCTACATACTGATCTGCAAAGATGTACTGTTAATAAGAAATTACAAAGAAAGCACAACAAACGAAAAGAATAAACACCGAAATCGACCTTCCATTCAAAAATGCAAAGAAAGGAGACGACAGTTTTTAATTCATACATAATATAATTAAATCTTAATGTATCTAATCAATTAAAATAAAAATATATTCAGTTAATTTTAATATAAGTAATTATTTCTGTAATATAATAAAATAAATAATTAAAATAAAAATATTAAAATAATAAATAAAATAAAATTTCCTAATTCTATAATTCCATTTATAAAAAAAAAATTATTTCTGCATCGATGAAATTATTAATAAATTTTTAGATTTTTTTTTTAATTTTCCACATTTTTTATCATATTTTTCTTAACCTAAAGAACTTCTCTTTTTCTTAACCTAACACAATATATACTTTCTCATAATATTTTGTTTGTTTCTCTAGTGTTAAATACTAATAATTGTTTACAGTGATTATATTTTAAATTATTATTAGATAATGATATAGATATTTACAATAATATAATATTTAAAAAATAAATACTAAATTGAAAAACAATTTGAAATAGTTTAAATTATATGAATTTTTTATTCAGTTGATTTTATTAAATTTAAATAATATCTAGATTGTATTTTGAAAAAAATCAATTCATAATGAAAGATAAAATAAATTTATTAAATGCAATGACTCTCATTATACTTGGAAAGGTACAAACGTTTTCATTTATTGTTATTTATATATATATATATATATATATATATATATATAAATTTTTTTGTTTTATA
>Ga0214542_1008526_pt1 | contig 16796 bp, 4 predicted proteins | sample CNSS1metaG_FD_160096 | JGI IMG/M metagenome (GOLD analysis project Ga0214542, IMG submission 160096) | Root nodule microbial communities from cowpea collected in UCLA plant growth center, Los Angeles, California, USA - CNSS1 | ecosystem: Host-associated > Plants > Roots > Nodule | place: USA... | reverse complement strand
CTGGAAGACCTAAGAAGAAGAGAAGATTGGAGCCATGGGAGTTAAAGAAAAATGATACACAAATGTCTAATGGAGGGTTTCGTAAGAGGTGTAGTGTATGCAGGGAACTTGGACACAACAGGAACTAGTGTCCTATTCGACCACAACAGACTGAATCACAACCTGCACCACAATCTGGCCCAACACCTAGTCCATCACAACCTGGCCCAACTGGTGCTTCATCACAATCTGCACCACAATCTGGCCCAACACCTAGTCCATCACAACCTGGCCCAATTGGTGCTTCATCACAATCTGCACCACCACAATCTGGGCCAGCAGCAGTTGCTCCACCGCAATGTGCTTCATCACAATCTGCTGCATCACAATCTGGGCCACCAACAGTTGCTCCACCACAATCTGCTTCATCAAATTCTGCTCCATCAAAATCTGGGCCAGTAATAATTGCTCCACCAAAATCTGCTTCAACACATTCTGCTCCTCCACAATCTGCTCCACCAAGCCAACAAACAGCAGGGCCACCAAATAGGCGCCCAACACGTGCAGTCCAACCAATGAGGACCAAGCTAAAAGCAAGAAGGGGACGTGTTTGGAAGCCGTGAATTTGAAGGGGACGTCTTTAGAAGACATGTTTTGATAGTGTTGATCCCATTTTGATTTTCTGCATCTGTTGTAATGATCAAACCAATGCCATTACTTTGTGCTGTTTTTTTGTTGACTTTATGTGTGTGCTGTAATGGTCAAACGAATTGATGTTTTGTGGTTTTTTTGGCTCTGTTAAGAGCATGGCTCTGTTATGTATGTTTGCAATACATTTGTGATCAACACCTATATAACAGTTTGATATTATGTTGTCAAATTCGGTCTGATATAGCAATTTCTTTATTCAATTATGATATGGTGTATGAGGCCAAAAGTTTGGGTCTGTTATAACAACACCAAAATTATGTGCTTAAAACAAACTTTCTCATTCAATACACAATCAAAGTTTTACAATGCATTATGGATTTTTCATCAACAACGAAAATAATATTACATTCAATACACAAACAAAACAAACCCCCCAAAATAACACCCTTATCCTATTTTCCAAATTCATGACAGATTTTTCTAAACTAAGAATTTTCATCCTTTGCCCGTACATTTCTTCCATATTCAACACACTAACATCCCTTTCTTCATTCTTCGTGACTGAACCAACAATTTCTTCATCTCCACTGAACCAACTAAAGTAATTGCAGCCAACCAATTGTTCAGAACCCCTCTGTCCAAAAACCATACACACAGTCGTCAAATATCTCCTGCTTAACTTAAACGAAAAAAATCAAAGTTCCATGGATCTTACCTTATACTTAGGATATCCCCAGAATTGTTTCTCCCTATTTTTAGGGGTTCTTGCAGTTCTCAAAACAGCTTTCTCACCACAATAACAAACAACCATTGAACCCAACCTCTTTGACCCACCTCCATGACAAGAATTACTTCGATTTTACACCCCCCAACCCATTGCAAGAATATTGAAAACACATTCATTTCTATAATAAAAAAATAAGTTACGTGACTAAATATATTTCAAATATACAGGTAGAACACTAATTAAACAAAACGTTTTATGTCCTAAAAATATTGGATACTCCATATATAAAGTATATATATATATATATATATATATATATATATATATATATATATATATATATATATATATAGTAGATCTTAAATTTATTAAAACCTATAAACTTATATTAAAAATGCAGTGAATCATGTAATAATTTCTAACAGAGAAGAGAGAAATATTTTATTAAATTTGTATATATTTGAACTCACTTATTTAAATAAAGATGGTGAAAATGGTATCTTCATTTTTCTTTTTCATATATGAGATACTTCTTTAGAGTGAATCTCCGTCAGTAGAAAGTGATACCCAAATACTCATATTTTATATTTTATAACTAATTTCGTGTTTAGCTTTGAATACATTTTAAAAAAAAATATCAGAAAACATGGTAAATAACTAAATCAAACACTAACTATCCAAGTAAACAAAATTTAATTTAAACTAATTCGTTGTATAAGAAAATAAAATAAAGGCTACCATTCAAAAAAATTCTTTTAAAACTGCAGCATTTATAAACTTTCAAAAGCCGAAACAAACATTAATCGTTTTTTATCAGGAACAATTTCAGTTAAAAAGTAGATTTACATACTTTTTATGTTCTTAATTTGTGTATCATTTTTACCTTTTTAGTCCATTAATTTTTTTTTTCAACAGTCCTTCTAAATCAAATATTTTAATTTACGTCTTTTTACCTATGCATGGTTATTCGCGTATTTATTAATTTCTTTTAATGATATGTGATGATACGCTGAAAAGTCAACAAAAATGAATAATCATAAAACTCTTACTAAATAAAATTCTAGCTAAGGTCAAGACAAAAGATTTAAAATTATTTATTAAATTGAAACTATTAGAAATATACAGAATACAAAAAATCATTTCATTTTGTGTTCCATAAAAAAAAATACAAAAATTTATATTCATTGATACAATAGAATAACCCATGTGCAGCCTCGATAAAAAGAACCACCAGATAAAGATTTCCACCGAAACCTACAAAAACAAAAAATTTATATCATGTTAATAATACAATACCAATACTCCATCACCGAAAGAAGATTTATGCTCAAAAGTCATGCGAACTTGATTTACTGTGAGAAACCTTGCGGCTCTTAAGTCTTTTGGTCCTGCAATTCAATAGTTGTGGCTTAGTCTACAAATATAATGTGTCAAAATATAACATCCGAATAGAACATTAAAAATTGTATATCAAAATTCTTACAAAATATGACAAAATATAAAAATGCAAATTTTAATTTTGAAATACAATGTAAAGTATCTGAAACTACAAGAACAATCCACTTAAATTTAAGAAAAGAACTCACCTTGAGGAAATATATTTTGATAACTCCGCAGGACTACAAACAGACCAACTTTCTTCAGGTGAAGTTGCAGTTTCATCTTGTATTTTGATATTTGCATGTTGCTTTTGTTTAGAAAACTTGCTAAAGCCAAGTAAAAAGTATCATCAATCAGAAAAATTGAGCTCATGAATTTTGAGAATTACCTTGCAACACAATAACAAATTCATCATTGTAATATTGCAAGTTCCAAAATATCATCCCATTGTTGTCCACAACCTCTGGATTGATTCTCGTGACATCACATCCTCTATTCTCTTTAGATTAGAAAAACAAATGTCAACCTTAACAATAAATAGCATAAACTTTAAAACTAGCAAGATATAAAGCAATATGTACCCAAACTTTCTATTTTGGCCTCGTTAAGAGCGTTAAATTATTTACGAAACAAAATTACCAACACATACTCTATTTACTGTTTTTATACCACATTAAGAACATTTATTTCTCTATCAAACCAAGACCTAGCTAGATGTTTAGAAAATACAAAAATTGATGAATTTAACCTGAGCATGTCAGCGTGTGCTTCATCAACCTCGGTTCTTATTTTTTTCCTCCATTGGAAAGGGGGACACAGTTGAAGGAACAACTTTTGCATTCTCATTTCTCAACTTCAGTTCAAGATACTTTACCAATACACATCATGCACACAGAATTATTATGAACACACTGTAACAACAATGGTAATCCATATAAAAAGACCATAACACCTTGTTTTCTATTACCTTTTCCTGGCAGCAATCTTAAGTTTTGCTTCTTTCACTCCTTTTGCATATCTTGAGTTTTCATTTTGATTCTCCTCAATTTCCTGGACATAACAGGTTTCCAACAACTTTAAATGATATTAAGACAACAAAAATTAAAAAAAAAGAAAAAAAAAATGAAATCGTGAAAGTAATAAAACAACAAAATACAAAAAAAAATATATTTTCTAAGTGGACTTGAAATACTTACTCAGTATTCAAGGCTTCATCACAAAGAAAAGTTATCAGTTTAAACTTCTTTGAAAAATCCAATGTAGAGTATCCACTGATGCCTTCCTGAAGCCAATCTAGAGGAAAATCATGTAATATGTGATGTGATTCCATAGGAAATGACATGGGAGATGGAGTATGTCATGAGGAGGTCTTATCCTCATCTTTTCGCTGGTAAGTTCTCTTTTTCAAGGACGAAAAATTTTAAAGGTGGAGCTAATGTAAGATCCGTGAAATTTAATTAATTAATTAATAAATGCGGTAGGGTAGTGCATTAATGACATTAAATTCTGTTATGTATGACGTGGAAAAGTTTTAGCTCAAGTGGTTGAGAGTACTTTGATTGTGTGAGAGGACTTGGGTTCGAGACCTAGGTGTGCCAACATGAGTTGGCCTGATGGTTTAGAATTGATTTGGCTTCGGCATGGTGTGGGTTTGAATCTGGGTGGACTCAAATTTAACTTTCTTTTTGCTAAAAAGTGGTGTGGCTGAATATGAATAGGTGAGGAAGACCATAGCAGAAGAGGGTAGCCAAAAGGGGCTGAAAAACTATTAAGTAATGGCCCTTGAATAGAAATAAAAGGCAATTTTCGTCCTTTTTATTTAACCACATTAAAGCTTCATATAAAAAGGAAAATTGGGGGAAAATTGAGGGTTTTTGGCAGAGCTGGACTATGGCAAGAATAGAGAGCACGAAATTTAGAGTGTTGACAGTTGAAGGAGATTTTGGGATTCAATTGGGGGATAGACTGAGAAGGGGTGTTGTTGGTGTTTTTGAAGCTTCAAGTAATTCACTACTAAGCCAAATTGTAAGGTTAGGGGAGCTGTACCGAATTTGTATGCTTTTGGTCATATTTGTTGCATGTATTGGTTTTTGTGTGGTGAATTACGTGTTGAAAATGAGGGAAATTGGGGGTTGTGGGTTTTGGATACTGATGCATTGGAATTGGCCCTAAATGTATGTATATATTGGGATTGTGTTCTATAAATATTATGAGTATGCAAGGTGGAGTGGTTGGGGCATATTTTCGAGTTCGAATGTGCTCATAAGTTTAATGAATTGGTGTTGAATGAATTGGTATGTTTTGATTCGTGTTTTGAGTCTCTGGAGTAGTGTGTGCGTGAATCAGTGCCAAAACCTGCAATTCTCGCTCAGGCGAGCCAGGCTCGCCTAGGCGAGACATGCAAGGACTCATAAACCTATCTCTGCTCGAGCAGTTCGCTCAGGCGAGGTGTTTTGATTTTGGGCGACTGGCCATCTCGCTTAGGCGAGTGCATCTCGCCTAAGTGAGAACCCGTGTGTGTTTGAGTGTTTTGGATGCACCTCTCACGCAGGCGAGGTTTTATATTTTGGGCGAAACTGCATCTCGCTCAGGCGAGAGCCTCTCGCCTAAGCGAGGATTCGAAGCACGTTCTGAAGTTGGCTTAACCTGTAGCCCAAGCGAGAGATGTGACTCTTGGGTGAAATGTGATCTCGCCCAGGCGAGTGTAAGTCGCCTAAGCGAGTGTTCGAAGCTGTGTTTATGCGTGGTGCTCGTTCAGGCAAGGTAACCTAGCCTAAGTGAGATGAACTGGAGTGCTTAGACGAGAATTGGGAGATTAAGCCTAGTTTGGATGGATATTGGCGTAAGGGCAACCAGAATTGGTGGTATTGGTTTGATGGGAGTTGAATGGTGATGTTTAGTCTATAAAGCTCCTAAGATATCTCAATGGTGGGCTTGCTGGAGTTCCTTGGGTGGTGGCCCGGAACGTATCCTAGAGTAGTGGCTTGGGATAGGGGTTAAGCACGTGGCATTCTATGGGTTGTAGCCCAGAATATCTTCATGTTTGCATGGACTATGGGCAGTAGAACATTCATAATGGAATATATCGAATATACCAAATTGTTGTTCGAAATACACATGGGGATGAGATGAAGATGTGGCTTATATGTTTATTGCATCAGAGGAGTGTAGAGCAGTGTGAATGAGGGACTGTTGCAGCTAAATCAATGAGCTGCTTGGAACGCTGGAGCCTTTAAAATTGAGATGCTGCTAATGGTCGAACAACCTTTTCATGAAGGTCCAATTGTTTACACTTTGATATTATATAGATATATAATTTTGACAGAGTTAGAATGGTGATTGGCTATTGTGTTTTTTGTATTTTATAAACTAACATTGCATAAGGGGTATAGGTATGAAGAAAAAGGATTTTGGACTTGTGCTGGTCACGTAGAAATATGCCAGACGTGTACTTAGGGAGGCATACATACCATTTTTACTCTTTGTCGGTGAATCACATACTAAACAAATAATTTATTCTTAAAAATATTAATTTTAAACATTTAATATATAATTCATCTCTTCAATATTAAATTAGTTTCAAATTTTTTTTACACACTGTTCTCTGTCTAACTTAAGTGATTTCAAACATTAAATGTATTAAATATCATTTTATAATGTTTGTGAGTAAATTTTCCTTCTTAACTGGATATAACGGGTACCTAAAATCTCTCGATAAATCAAAATTATTGACGGCTCACCCACGTCTAAAAATTTATTGGTAAAATGCTCTTCAATAAATTTTACTGATGGATCAAAAAACCTATCGGTAATTATTATTGATGACCAAAATTTTGTCTGTAATTGTCAATGAAAAAATCTATCGATTAATATATGTCGGTAAATATTTGTCGACAATTACTGACAACCTTATTATGTCGGTAAATCCATCGATAAATATCGTGATTTGATTCTCCACCACCACCTTCACCATTATTGTCGTTCTACTGGCAGCACCACACCATTTTCACTGTTGCATTGTCGTCACCATGCACCACTGCCACCGCCTCTACCATCTTTCTTCCTCCTCTTCATCCTTCACCTCTTATTTTCCTCACATGCCCTTCTTTTCCTCACACGCCTCTAATTAATATATAAACATATTTTGTTAGAATGGACGAAAAATTTGGTGCCTAACTTTTAGACAAATTTAACAACAAATTTTCTTTGTAATAAATTTTATCAACGGAATTTACTAATAGACTTTATCAAATTCAACTACTAGTATATTTGTTGACAAATATTACCACGAAATCGTCAAAGCTCAAAAATGGAAATGTGGCATCATTTTATCGATACTTCTTGCCGACGAAAAAATAAGTTCATAATAACAACTCTAGCTCACCTAAGGATTTTACGAACAAATATTTATCAAAAATATTTTCGTTGATAATTCAAATTCAAATTTACCAACATAATTATTTCCAACAATAAAATTTTTTGGTAATATTGTTTTACTAATGAGTTTATTTCTATCGGTAAATGTTTTACAACGAATTTATTCTCATCACTAAATTTTATTAGTTCTAAGAAACAATTTTAGTCTCTCTTTGTTTTGCAATTATCACTATTAAAAAGATGAATACTATTGACAATAGCCATTCTACACAAATATGAATCCCAAGTGAAGCAACAGCGACCAAATTACAGAGTTGGAATAAGTGGAAGAGTAAAAAAAAAACCCTAGGTTTTGTTTCTTGTGCTTTCATAAAAAATTGTAACAGACTTTTGCTATTGTTTGGTGATAAGTTTTGGTCATAAGTTTCTAAGAGATATAATCAAACTAACATAAATATAATTAATTTTTTATTGTTTTAAACTTTAAATATAAAAAAGATATTAGAATAGAAAAGTTAAATTAATTGGTGTTCTGATACTTATATTATTTAGTAGTCGATATTAAAGATAATTTTCCTTTTAATTCTAAACCCTTTTAAATACGACAATATCTGTTTTGTCATTCAAACAGAACTAATGGATCGAACTATTAAACTATATATGTCTTATAAATAACTTTATATATACTTGAAGAAAACATAACATCATTAATAATTTCAAAATCTTTTATGTGCATAAAAAACACAAACAACATTCAGATTCAAAAACACTATCATTACATGTCGTCTGAATCTGAAATTGCTTTGAGCCTACTATCCCCAATTGACGTGATTGGTTGAGAAAAGAGGCAAAGAAAAATGATTTTCAACGAAAACAAGATTCATTGAAAACCTAAAACCTGCTGCGTCATTCTGTCCTATGGTCCCAGTTGAACTCATTGGTTGAGAAAAGAGGCAAAGAAAAAAAAATCATTGAAAATCTAAACTTAGTTTCTATCGTAATTCAGCTCATTGGTTCATAGTAGAGGCAAAGAAAAACTTTTTTCATAAAAAACAAAAGTTCATTGGAAACCTAAACCTAAAAGGATACATTAGCCATTCACTTAGTTTCTCGTCTCTTCCTACTGTTTTTACTTTTGCGATCATAAAAAATTACTTTATAAGAGGAAACAAAACACAGCAGTAAATTGCTTCATTTAATGGTTGAGTTGGAATGAGTGCAAGAATCAGAAAACCCTAAATATTGCAGAGAGGTTTTGTTTCTTCTTCACTAAAATTTGTCTTCATACGCAATTGTGAGACCTCTTCTATTATTGTTCGGTGATAAGTTTCAAAAGATATAATCAAAAATATTTTCCATATTTTTGTTATTAATATTCATAAGCATAATTGTTGTTATTCTAAATATTCATTAGCATAATCATTTGAAGAGTATTGAAAACACATTGATTTCTATAACAAAAAAAAGTTACTTGACTGAATACATTTCAAATATTGGAAGAACAGTAAACAAAACGTTTTATGTCCTAAAAATATAAGATACTCCAACTATAAATTAATCATATGTAGTAGATCTTAAATTTATTAAAACCTATAAAATATATTAAAAATGCAGTGAAGCATATTGTATCACACCAAGCCAACTTAACAAAATAATGATAAAACGATCACCATATACCAAGGCATTCGAGTAACCGGCCAAGACCGGTAACCTAGACGTCTAGAGGAACTACCTGCCTAAGACGGCACACGAGCAACACAAACCGTCAAGGGAAGTAGTCGGTTGAGGCCGATAACTTCAATATACTTAGTAAAATGGAAGCCCCCGTGTTCAATAGGTCTTAAGGGTTTGGGTTAGGGCTCAAGCGCACTCACAGCCCAAACTAAAGCCCAAGCCAAGGCCCGGCCCATGGAATAATCAGACATAATTAATGCTCTATAAATACGCGTGGACCCCAGTAATTAAAGGTACGCATTCATTAATCACATATTTGACCTTTTTGAGAGTTTTGACTCACTTGAGCTTGGGAGTCCCTTCTGCAGGTAACCCCTTCTGGGTCCAAACCGACATGTTGGAGATAACGGACTACATGGTAAGCTGACGCTTGCGCCTAACTCATCTTATTTGTTCTCTACAGGAACACATATAATAATTTCTAACATAAAAGAGAAATATTTTATTAAATTTGAATATATTTGAACTCACTTATTTAAGTAAAAATGGTGAAAATGGTAATACTCATTTTGTTTCATGTATGAGAGACTTCTTTACAGTGAATATCCGTCGTTACAGAGTGATACCAAATACTCATATTTTATATTTTATATTTAGTTTCGTGTTTAATTTTTAATAAATTTAAAAAAAAATTATCAGAAAACATGGTAAATAACTAAATCAAAAACTAACTTTCCAAGTAAACAAAATTTAATTTAAACTAATTCGTAGGATAAGAAAATAAAATAAAGGCTGCCATTAAATCAAGTATCTCAAAATAATTAATCACTGAAAAAACTCCAAAAAAGAATTGTAAAAGATAACTTACTCTTTTTCTGGATCGTTTAGGATCAAAGCCAAGAGTCTAATATGATATGAAATTCAATTAGCAAAGAGTTATGTCCATGCATTCATGGTTTACGAACCAAGTCTTTTAAAATTACACACAAGAATAACAGTAAAGAAACACTTAATAAATATAGTATGAATGGCTGCGACACTGTAACTGTAAAGCAAGGATTACGCTTGAAACATACTACCATTTTTTTTTTCTAGAGTATATAATTTAATGTAATAGAAGGGAATATCATTCATGGTGAAAACGTTCAATTAAATAACCAACTGCAAAATCATCTAAAATTTGACTTTTAAGTTGCATGATATTGACAGGAATAATTAGTTCCAATTTTTGTTTTTATATCATAAATTATGTGATGACATTGATTTATATAATAAAATTAATAAGTTACTTGACTAAAAGAGGGTATAAAACCCGTTGTGTACAAATGAATTTTTGTGAAAAAAAAAAAAACAAATTAAGAATGATGAAATTATTTTATACAAAACATGGTTAATTGTTCAAGATTTTTCACAAAAATCTTATTTGGTATTAATTTCTGAAGAGACATATTTACTAGCATGGGATGCAACAACATTTCGATATTTGATTATCCTAGTTGCACAAAAAAGTTTGTATTCATATCTAATGAATGATGTTACGACTTATTTGTATGATTCTTTGATAATTGTATTTATATGAAAATCTATGAAGAATTTAATTTGTCCAACAAGACAAATTCTAAAGAGGTTTATTCAGTAAAATTGAACAAGTCCTTTTATTTACTAAAGCAATTAGGATGTATGTGATATAACCATTTTGGTGAGTACTTGTTAAAAAAATGGTATAAAAATGATCTTATTTGTCTAAAAGAGGGTATAAAATCCATTGTGTACAAATGAATTTTTGTGATAAAAAATAAAATTAAGAATGGTGAAATTATTTTATACAAAGCACTCTTAATTGTTCAAGACTTTTCATAAAAATCTTATCTGGTATTAAGTATTAATTTGTGAAGAGACATATTTACTAGCATGGGATGCAATATCTTAATTACACAAAAAGATTTGTATTTATATATAATAAATGATGTTACAACTTATTTGTGTGATTCGTTGATAATTATATTTATATGAAACCATGAAGGATTTAATTTGTCCAACTAGACAAATTCTAAGGAGGTTTATTCAATGAAATTGAACAAGTCCTTTTATTTACTAAAGCAATTAGGATGTATGTGGTATAACCGTCTTAGTGAGTACTTGTTCAAAAGAGGTTATAGAAATGATCTTATTTGTCTTTGTATTTATATGAAAATATTAGAAAATGAATTTTCCATAATCATTGCTTACGTAGATGACATAAACATTGTTGGAAATGCTAATGAGGTCACAAAAGCAACTAATTGCTTCAAGAACGAATTTGAGATGAAGGATCTTCAAAGGACAAAGTTTTGTTTGAAAATAGAAATTGAGTATTTAAATAAAGATGATTTTTTATGCTTATATAATCAATGTGCTTAAAAGGTTCTTATATCATCAATGTGCTTAAAAGGTTCTAAATGGGACACACATGTTATGCACTTCAATGGTTATGAGGTCGTTAGATGTTGATAAATACTCTTTTTAGACCTCAAGAAAATAATGAAGATCTTCTTGGTCCGAAAGTATCATATCTTAGTGTTATAAGAACATTAATGTATCTTGGTAATTATACTCGACTTGATATTATATTCAATGTAAATGTGTTAAGCAAGATATAGTTCATCACATACAAGAAGACAATGAATTGGAGTAAATCATATACTTCGTTACCTTAAGGGTATTACACATATAAACTTATTTTATCCAAATGATTCAAAATAATATCTAATGGGATATGCATATACATGTTATTTATCAGATTCTCACAATGTCACAATGATTGATGACAAATAGGATATTTGTTCACGTGGTAGCATAAAATGATTTTATGGTGGTTTGTAAAACAAACCATAACAACATTATAAAATCGTGCATAATTTTAGCATTGCACGATGTAAGTTGTGAATGTATTTGGTTAAAGTCTATTGACAAGCTTGTGGTCTATATCGTAAAAAAATATAATTAACAATCATATATAAAAACAATAGTGTGTTGTTCAATTGAAATTGTGATATAGAGATCCAAAATATAATATGACGAAATAATAATAATAAATTTATAAAATAATAATAATTGTAATAATAATAATAATATAAATAATAATTACTATGAATAATAATAATATAAGTAACAATAATTATTATTATTTTGATTACAAGAAAAATTTAGTCGTCTCATAATATCATCTATTAATCAATTTTTTATCATCTATATTAATTCAATCGTTTACAAATTTTTATAATTTTCTTTTCATTTGTCGTCATTTATTATTGTCTTTATCTTAATTTAAACGACCAAACTTTCACTTTTTTTCGTTCATTTCTACTCTTCTAATTCAAAAACAAGCTTAATTAAACAAGGGAAATTGAAATATTATACCATATATAAGGAACAAAAATTAAATATTAATAAAAAAAGAAGAAATTAATAATAATGTTTGATTCAGAGAGAAATTTAATTCTCAAATATTTTTACACAAGTAACATTAGTTATAATCCTTCATTTTCTATTACTTTTAATTATTTTGAATGTTGTAATAAATATAGAATAATTAATTGTTGAATAATACTTTATAAAAAATGTTAATAAACCCATAAATGAGTTTAAACATAAAATATGTTAAACTTTATTCAAAATTGTGTGTTATTTAAGTGCTTTTTTTTAAATGTAAAACTTTAAATGCATATAAAATATGTGACATCCCATTTAAATAAATTAAATCTACTAAATCAAAATATCGCATAATTATAGCATTTATGGAACAATCAGAAGAACAATATGCATACGAAATCCACTAAGTTTAACCGTTTGCAAAAGGTTGCTCCTAGAAACAAAGAATTACAAAGGCCCCAGAGCATTAAAACTGCTCCTAAGAGCCACACACAACAGGCCATCTAAACTGCACCGCTGCCATTATCAGGTCTACCTTCAACATTTCCCCCATCTACTCCCACCAATAAGGTGATTATCGCAAATGGAAAACCGAGACAAGAACATATACAAAAATGAAAGGGTAAGCTAGTGTAAAATAAATTTCAACATATTATAGCAAACAGATACTTAAAACAGTTCTCAAGCATGCAACAAAGTAGTCATAAAATCATATTATAGCAACCAAGCAAGACACTATGACTCAATATCCGGATTATACTCTTGATATAGAATTCTAAAGGAAGTATGAGCCTATGCTGGCTTCTAAACTCTGCAGAGTCTAAATGTAAGGGGTTATCACCCAACCACACATAGGGTTAATCCTCTAACGTCTTGGACCCAATATGTCCCAAGACTATGAGCTCCTACCACTCTCACCACATACATTATTCTACTCTATGTGAGCATGAATAATTATTAGAGTTCAGGATACCTTCCTTTATCTAGACATATCCTATATCAAGGTATACACTAACCACATACAACACCAAAAGTTTCCCATGAAACTTTTTACCAAAACATTCCACATGCCATTTCAATCATTCAATTCTCATGTCAATCCACCACCAACCAAACATATCATGGTTTTCCATTTTATACTCAATGTAACAAGAATCTCATTCAATCTCGTACATTAAAATTTGCATAACAATATCCAATGATACGATCCTATCGAGGAAAAAGAATGATCGTTTCTGAATTTGAATCCTCAAGAGGCACAACATGAATAAATCATAGAAGAACGCGGAATAAGACAGAGATGAAGGACGCCACAATCTAGCAGATTGATAAGTCAAGCGAAGATTCGCCACAAAGATGTTAATCTTTGATAAGAATCGAAGGCCTAAGCCAAGAACAAAGAGAATCCTCTTTTTAATGAAATCAAATTCAATATATGACTAAAAGTCCCTACATTGTTTTTGGTACCTCTATATATAGGCACATAAGTTTAAGAAAACTTGAGAACCCTACAAGATGGCCTAAGCCCAAAACATCAAAACATAACCTAATTTATAAAAGAAAGCCCAAAGCCCAAAAACATAGAACATAACTAATTTGTAAGAGGAAACCCAAAGTCTAAAATCATAAACTAATTTTCCTAAAAACTATCTTCAAATGTGCTTCAAGCCATGATCTTCATATTCTTTGAATTTCAGATTGCTTGTAGCATTAGGAGCCTTGAATAGTTTTGATCTTTCAATCTCTTGCTCCTTGCCTTTCAATCTCATGGGTCCTTTAAATTGTAAAGGTTCATCTTCAAGTTCTTCTTATATAGAATCTTGGAATAGTCCTCTATCATTCCCTCTTCTTGAAGAGAATTTGTTCTCAAATTTGTCTCACTTGAAGATTCTTTATCATCAAATCCCATCCTATTACATAATAACACACTCATTTCAGTCTCATTATTCAAGCATACACCTCAACATGATCACGTATACTGGGAAAGGAAAAGTAGAGAAAACAATCCTGGAACAAGCAACAGCCAACACAGCACCTCCTGCCCGAGTCTCGCCCAAGTTAGAGGTCCTCGCTCAGGCGAGAGAACTTCCCTCGCTCAGGCATGCCTTCCTCGCCCAGGCGAGAGCTCGATAGGGAGTACTGCAAGGATTTGAGCGAGTTCTCGCTCAGGCAACAGCGTCTCGCCTAAGCGAGATTGTGCCTCGCTCAAAAATAAAATCAGTCACCTAGGCGACAACTCGAGCTGGAATCTAGGGGTGAGTTCCTGCTACTCTCGCTTATAGGTTAGAAGTGTCTTATTTAATCTATTTTATTTTATTTCTACCATTTTAATAGAATAAATATATTTTAATTAATACTGTTCAAATAAAATTATTAATATTTTATTTAAAATAGTATTGTCTAAATGTATAAATAAAATTAAAATTATATTTTAAATTATTTTATATCATTCAATTTGTATAAGCCTTGTTTAAACAAATCTATTTTGTTCCACACTTTCATAAATGTGGTCTATAAAAATAAGCAATACGAAAAAAACTGTTGTATTATATTGGCTGAAAAACTGTTGCCTATTTGAACATTTTAGGCAACGCTTTTTAATTGTTGCATTATAAGCAACAATTTTCGAATTTCCTGACCTAAATGGAAAAAATCGTTGCCTTTAGTATAGGCTATGGCCACCTAGGCAACGACTGCAAATCCGTTGTCAATTCGTTATCTAATCTTCAGGCCACGGTTTTTTTACTTTAGGCCATGGTTTTTAGTCCATTGTCTAAAGTCATTTTTCCTGTTGTGCGAGATTAGCAAGTTTCTCACTTGTTCGCACCTGCAACACCATTTTCAGCCAAGCACACCCACACCAAACCAGATTCATGCAGTCATAATCATCATTCAAGCACCAGACGCACACAACAGATCAAAATTGAGCAAACATACATAAAAATGAAAAAAAAAACCTAGCTTCCCTTACCTTGCTTAGATGCCAAAAATGCAACAAACTCGCAACTAAGGAGTATTACAACTCTAAGAACTATGGTAGTGAGTTGAAATAGGAATACCAGGACAAAACGAGTATAAGAGGACGAACCTTAAACGCAACTAAAGCACCCAACTGAAAAGGGGAAGAAAGGATACAACAGACTTGAAGAGTAACTTACTTGGAGGCCTAACGAACTTAGCTAGCTCGAAAGTGGGAGGTTCATTGTGCCCTAGCAGAGCTCTCAAGTTGGAGTTGAGGGAGAGTTTTTGATTTCTGGAAAAGATAGAGTGAATGGTTAGGGGCTGCAAAGGGGGTATTGGGGTCTCCTGTTGGACTGGCCTTGGACCTACAAGAAGACCAGGCCCAATCACTTATAAGGCTGAAAAGAAATGGGGCTTACAAAATAAAATTTAACTTTTATTTACAATTTGTGAATACATTTTTTTTGTATACAGATGAAGTGTTATAATATCTAACTGTAACTCATTAATTCAAAAAGTATATAATTTTTGTTATCATATTTTACAACTACATACTATGATACTTAAGAGAAAATATAGTCTTATGCAAATTTCTATACCCTAAACAAGAGAAAATATAATAAAACTAAAAAAATGGTTTTCATAAAAAAGAACACAAGTTGTCAAATCATTCAGGTGTATTGTAATTATAATGATCCTAAAATTATTACAAGATTTGGATGATATAAGCATATTGATATGTCTCCTTACATATTAAGGGGATAAATTAAAAATAATATTTTATTAATTTTTTTTCAAATTACATTAACAATTTCATCAGCTATAGCCATCTCTCTTACTAGAAATGAAGAGTAATGTATTTAAGAATTAAAAAAGTGAATTAGTATAAACAAAGAACAGAAACAATATAATGATTTTAAGGAAAATACAAAAAAAATGTATAGTTTTTAAACATATTATAAAATGATATTATGCTATGTGATATTATTTTACTATATCATATTATTTTTAAGAAATTCTTGCAATTTATGCTTCAAAACACAAGTCATAAGACTTTATAATTTTTAATACATTAACTTTTTTAGTTTAGAAGGTAGTTATTTTGTTCTTATAACTTACGTTGTTAATTAAAAGCTAAAATCTCACAATTTAATGTGACAGATATTTTACAAAACTCAAGTTCTAAGTTCATTATTTTGACTATGATATAAATTGAAGATGCTAAAAAAGTATTAAATATAATTTATTCATGAACTTTTATCTCCTGGAGAAAGTCAACGTACACTTTATTATTACAAAAATAAAACAATTTAATCGTTAAAATAACGAAATCACTATTCAATTAACACTTGGTAAGATAATGATAGTTACAAAAATATTCTATTATGATATTATAATAACATAGAACTCTATTTAAAATAACTTAAAAATTATATAAAAAGAAAGAAAATAAAGAGACTATGTGAATAGGTATAAAATGTTGAATATAGAAATCAAACTCACCTTTAAAATTTGTAAATAATAACCCTTGTGATAAATAGAACTATTTATTATAAACAACTTTCCCAACTAATTCCCCATATATATATATATATATATATATATATATATATATATTTATATATATATAAATATA
>Ga0214542_1008521_pt1 | contig 16814 bp, 9 predicted proteins | sample CNSS1metaG_FD_160096 | JGI IMG/M metagenome (GOLD analysis project Ga0214542, IMG submission 160096) | Root nodule microbial communities from cowpea collected in UCLA plant growth center, Los Angeles, California, USA - CNSS1 | ecosystem: Host-associated > Plants > Roots > Nodule | place: USA... | reverse complement strand
GGGGCAAAAGTTAATAGACTAGAGATGTCGCAAAAGTTTGATATTTAATAATTTTTTCATTACAAATTTTACATAATTATTTCTACAAGTCTAATACGTATATCTTAATCTTGATGGGACAGACAGCGTTGTTGAAAAGTGAAATAAAAGTAATTGCATAATTTACCTTGTCCACGTAACGTTTAAGGAGAATAGGGACATGAGACTTGGGTTTGAGACCTCCAAACAAGGATCCCATGAGGCACTTGCCGTCATGAAGGACCTCATGGGAACTGATATTTATCCTGGCTCCTGGTTTGTCCACTCCTAAAACAATTGTTTTTCCCCAACCCTGAACACAAAATCATCAGCTTGCAACTCATGCTTTCATCAAGTATAGATTTGTGGAGCTCATGAGTGTTGGGAAATTTTGACAGTGTAGCATGTACCTTTCTACAAGAAGCATACGCTTCATGCACCACTGATGCCATGCCAACACATTCGAAGCAATAATCTGCTCCCCCACCAGTCATCTCTATGATAACCTGCTTAGCACCCACATTTCAATACAATGGCATTCAAATAGTGAAGACATTGAACTTACATCAATGAAAGTTGTTTTAATCTTTTCATTTCATCACATGCAAAGAGAAAGGAATTTCAACAAAAAAGATTGATGTCTCCAAGAGGTTAGACCTGGCTCACAGGTTTGTCCTCACATTCTCTTGCATGGACAAAGTCTGTGACACCAAATTTTTTTCCTGATTGAAAGAGAAAAACAAACCATAAAATTCAGAATTCATGCTTGAATAACAATATAATGGTTACTATGATGTTACTAAACAAACAGTGCATTACCAATTTCAAATTTTTCTGGATAGACATCAACACCTATAATCCTAGTTGCTCCACAAAGTCTTGCTCCCTCTGCAACCTATGAAGCAAACGAATTGCAACAAGCATTTTAGCACAGAAACAGAAGTTACAAACAAAAGAAAACATTGTTGAAAGAATTCATACTGCTAATCCAATAGATCCCAGCCCAAAAATGGCTACTGTAGACCCTGGTTCCACACCAGCAGTTCTCCAAGCAGCACCTACCCCTACATATGGAAGCACAATTTTATAACATTGATTAAAACAACGGTGTGATTTGGTAACATAAGATAACTTTGTTAGTTTCAGCTTAAAAACTAACAATTGGTTTAGTACAACAAATATTGAGATATTTTGTTTAGTATAATAAAAAAATTACAGTCTTAATCCAATAAATTTCAACTGCTGATAAAACATGTGTTTAAAATATTTGTTAGATTTTGTTTGTGAAAACTAATTGTTAAAGAAGCTTGCCTGTTGAAACACCACATCCAAGAAGGCATGCCCTGTCAGGGGGAATGTGTGGATCAATCTTGATAATATTGGCAATGTCCACCACAGTGTACTCACTGAAGCTTGAAATAAACAAAAAATGGTATATGATGTCTCCATTCTTGTCAGTGAACCTAGAGCTACCATGTCGAGGCATCCAGGGAGACACCTTGAAAGGGAAATTAGTACAACGGTTGCTCTTGCTTGATTTGCAATCTATGCACTCCCCACATTCTGGTAGGATAACTGGAATAACCACATCACCTTTTTTAAGTTCACTTACATCCTTCCCTACACTTTCCACAACCCTGTCATCATATCAAAACTTATCAAAATCTCTTGAAACACTTCATCATCTGCCAACCCTTCAATCTTTCAATGAATGACTCTGTTTTCTAAGCATCCACAATTTCTCGTATGTCCTATTAGTTTCTTTCTTTTCAATATACTTTCTTAACTAAATCTATTCATTCTATTGTGTCATCTGCACAGTAGGGATGAGAGATAAATATTCATTAAATTTGTCTCGATTTTAACAGAAATTTTTATACTAATTTAACATATGTACGAGTAGTACATGATATTTTAAATTATGTATGAGTATAGGTAATTTTCATCTCTCTTCGTCCTTGTCCCATCTTTATACTCATTTTCATACTCAGACTCATGTTTTAAGTAACTAAAACACTCATAATTTTAAGTAACTTAAGAAACTTAATTTCATTATTCTTTCCGGTAATCAATATTACTTTATTTAGTGACACAAATCTTTATTCTCTTTCTTAAGTGGTTTTTAACTTATTAAATATTCACATAATTTATTCATATCTTTTAGATATTCCTCATTCATTTCATTGTTTTTATTTATTGTTTATGTTTTCATAATTCGCAAAATGTTCTGACCTGAATTTACCATGTTGACTCACTTTTTTTAATTAAAAATTAAAATAAAAAATAATTTAAAAAAATAATTTTTTTATATTATATTATTTCAAGATAAAAATTTGAAATAATATTGTAATTTAAATTATTAATAATTACAAATTAAATTTTAACTATTAAATATATTGGAAAAATAATATGTAATTTAATAATTATTTTAATTTATTTAATTAAAATCATTAATTTAATTAATTAAAAACTTATAAAATAATTACATGATTATATTATAAAGATAAATTTTTACTTTAAACGTTAAAATAAAATCATATCGTAGAAACAATACTTATCTTGCATGTCAGTTTTATACGTATATTATGTTTAAACGACTTCTTAAGTTAGAATCGTAGCCTAAACAATGGGGACCCAAGTGCGTATATCAAAATGCAGTTCGTCCACATCTACTAACAACTACTCTATTCAAAATCTTTTAATGTGCTCATTTAGTTCAGATTTTCTGCAGAAGTAATTACTTATTTTATTTAGTAACATGTTTTTGAAGAAAAAAAGATAAATTTTCAGTAAATAAAACCATTACAAAATTGACAAAACTGTAGAAACTCACCCAGTTGCCTCATGACCCAGAATCCTTGGAAAAATGGCAGGAGGAACCTTCAAAAGAAAAAAAAAAAGTAAAATAAACAAAAAAATCATATAATAATATTACGAACATTCAAATTATCAAATATTATTTAATAATAATTAAAATACTTTACTAAAACAAAAAATCATAATTTAATAATTTAAATCATAATAAATAATTCAAATTAAAAGTAACTCAAATTGTATATATTTTATTTTCTTTTAAATGGTGGAATTCCGTCTCTAATTCTATGTTACTTTTTTTTTTATTTGCATCTTCTCATCTATGTATAAAAGGAATTTTACATTTATATTTTTCAATGTTACTCTTGAAATAAACATTTTTAAATTAAAATAATTATTTTATGAATTTGATGTTATTTTCTTTAAATTTAATCCTTTAATCAAAATTATTTTTAAATAATTATTTTTTTAATTATTAAATTTCTTACAAAATAAATAAAAATAATTTTTTATACTAAAAAATAAACAAGTGTGTATGTATTATTACTAATAAAATTACCAATTAATAACATTAATATTAGCAATTAATAATAATAAAGAACCTGGAGTTCCCGAAAAGTGACGTCACTGTGGCAGAGAGAGGAACAAATAACACGAATTCGCACCTCACCGGGCATTGGTGGCGCCACGGTTATCTCTTCGATCACCAATGGCTCACCGGCTTTTCTAGAAACCGCGGCTGCAATTTCGCAACGAAAAGAAATTCAGAAAACGCTGTGATGTTAATCAAATCTGAATTGAACAATTTCTGAGAAGTAAAGATTGAGAAATGGAGGGAAGATGAGAGACCTTTGCATCGTATTGGTTTTCCTTCGGTTGTTGAAGCAGGAGATGAAGCCTGGCTGTTGTTATCTTCCATAGCCAACTGTGGAAAGAGGAAGAAGATGAATACTCACCTCCTATTCCTATACAGATGTATATATCCTCTCACGTGACCCGCTACACTTTTATTAGAAAACCAGAAATGACACAAAAAAAAAGTGGTAGATAGCTTTTCTATTATTTTTTTTCTTAGATTGCCAATTGAAACTATTGAAAAAACATAAACCAAACAAGTACTTTGCTGATAATTGTCAAGCAAATATATTGATATACAGATTCATAGAAATTTGAGTTGTTGAAAATGGAATCCCAAACTTTTTTTTTTCCCATAGCAATTGGAATCCGCGTAACGGGTTCAGAATATTGTTTTTTTCATAAAGAAAAAATATAAAAATGAAAAGTATTAACACTTTGAAATTTACTAAATAAATTTAAATTAATAATTGAAATCAATATCACTTTTTTGAGATAGTTATAATATATACTTAAATACTAATTTGGTTTTAATATTCCTTAAGTTTTTTTTTTTTAATTTGGTGTTAATTTTTTTTTAAATTTGATTATAATATTCGTTAATTTTGTTTAATGGTCTTTTACGCTAAAATTGTTAAAATAATTAACGGATTGTGAATAGACACTAGCATTTCATGGTTTTTTTTATCTTTTTTTAATTTTTTAATTTTTAAAAATGTCCATGTGTCAAATCAATATCATGTCAGGATCACATTTTTATATTGAATTTGGTCCTAATATTTATTATTTTGTTTAATTTGGTCTCAATTTTTTAAAAATTAAGCAATTTTGTCTCTCTCAATTGTTATAGTGATATTCTTATTAAAATTCATACTTTTTATTAAATACTTTTAATTTAGACTTAGAGTATGTTTAAAATTAAAATTAAAATTTTAAAAGTAGGGAATAACACCATTGATTTAAAATTTTATGAGATCAAAAATTTTATGTGGTTTTTAACCTCTTAAATTTTTAAAAAAAAATTGTTCTAATTTTAAACCAACTCTAACCTTAAACAAAATATATTTAATGAAAATGTGAATTTTAATAAAAATATCAGTATAACATCCACTACAAAAATAATTATTTTCAGTTGGGGTTATTTTTGGCTTTTATGGGGTTTTTACCCCACTAATGGCTTTATCTGAGTTTCCTCTCTACAACTAGCGCAACTTATCAATGGTTTTTAAAACCCCCGATATTGCCTGGGATTTCAAACCCCATTACTGCCTAGAAGTTTTGAAACCCCATTACTGCCTAAGGTTTAAAACCATTTTACCGCATGGAATTTTGAAACCCTTGTAAGTGTTTGGGGTTTTAAAACCCCGTATTTGCCATTTCAAAGCTATTTAGCTTTCCTTCTTTTCTTCTCCTTAACACAAGTATCATATATTGATTAGTGTTTTCTTTTTTCCCAGAATATCGTGAATTGAAGTAATGGATTAAGAATTATCGTTGATTAGATTTTTTTTCTCGAAATATCGTGAATTGACTAAAAGTAATGGATTAAGAATTATCGTGAATTGAGATGGTTGTAAATTTTAAAGACACAATAAACACAAAATTAAGGACAAAAGTTAACAACGAAGTGAATGATACATGGTAACAGCCAAAGAAGAAAAAGTAATGATTTATGAAAACTTATTTGAATATCAGATATCTCAAACTAATCACACATCACGACTCCAAGACAAAACAACTAAAGTTCAACAGAAACAATATAGTGGTTGAAGCACCAAAAGAAAAAAATCCTTGCTCTCGAACCAAAATCGTTAACTTTGCACCCAATTCGTAACACCCTTGATCTCGCTTTGATCCTTCCACTCGTTCATCACGAATCAGCCCCTGATCACGCCTCCAGATCTCATGCATCAGCCTTTATCCATCCATGCATCAACCTTATCAGATTTCAAAATCAGGTTTCCTTCGAGATGAATGACTCCTTTGATCAATTTTTCTCATGCATTAGACTCTTGTGATATAGCATCAAGCTTGTTCTTTCATCATGGTTTCAGTAGCAAGGGATCTACCACGCTTTTAATGAAATGCGCGTTTTGGATGGGAAGCCTTGGTCATAAGCTTAAAGGGCTCATATGTAAATTAGCAAAAATAAAGGACTTCCTGGCAAACAAAACTAATTTATTCTACAAAGGGGAATTCTAAAGGAATAAAACTAAATGCAATAAAAACTCTATTAAGACTACATTTTTGAAAACTAATTTTTCCTAAGCAATTAAAAAAACTAGTTAATTAAAGATAAACTAAAATTTATTTAAACTAAGAAGAAAGTTTTAGAAAGGAAAAATACTGAAAAATGGAGTGTTAATAGTCTGGGATATGCTTGCACGGGTAATGTAGTTGGAAACGTGTGATAGATATAAACATGGAGGTTTCTATTGGATGTACTCTTGTGTAGGATATGAGTGAGGATGTTCGTATGTTCCATGCTCACACTTGAGGCTGTTATGAGTGGAGAGGTTCATAATATGAGGTGTTCACTCGTATTGGACTACGAGCGGGGAGGTTCGTAGAGTTGGACTACGAGCGAGGAGATTCGTAGAGTTAGACCACGAGCGGGTAGGTTCGTGGAAGCATTGGAATCCCTAAGACTATGGTTGTGTGTGTGCTCGTCTCATATAGGTTATGAGACCGTGGTGGCATGGTATAAATGTTTTATAAATGAGAAAATGGCTAAGTTGATTTGGGTGAGTTGTATTTATCTTTATTTATGTATGTGTATTTATTTAGCTCACCCTTTCTGTTTGTGTTTGGCGATGATCTAAGTGTTGATGGCGATGCATAGAGACAAAGCTAGGAATAACTGTTGGGTTTATTTAAGGAATTGGTTTTGAAGAAAATTTGTAATTTTCTTTTAAGTTGTTTTCTGGATTCGAGCTTGTAATAAGTTGTCTTGAAATAATTTTTTTATTACCACCATTGAAGATTTTGAATTTTCCGTGTTTTGGGAACATTATTATTATTTGAATTTATTTTAAATTATAATTTATTTTTTTAAGTAATATAGGCCTAGGATGTTACAATAATATTGTTTCAAATTGAAAATTGGAATCATGCAATTAGTTTTCACAGTAATCTAGAATTGAATTTTATTCTTTCTTTTATGTTTCTATTGGTGATATGAATTATAATTACAAATCATGCTAGCGAGGATAAAAGAATGAATCAAAACGAAGCAAGTAATATTCACAACACAATATCAATGAAATTTAAAACAAAACAATTGCAACATTTGTCTTAATAGCATTAATGAAAACAAGTGAAACAAACATTCATCCTATGGTGAAGCAAAATAGGAATCTAGGTAAGGATAAAACCTATGTCGTTTTGATTCTCGGTTGCTCCTTCTTTCTCCTTTACTCTTCTTCTTTCTTCTTTCTTTGTTTCCCTTTTATTTCTTTGCTTCCCATTTTTGTCTTCTTCGAACTCCAGGAAATCTCGCTCCCTTTTTAATTATGTTTTTGTAACGTCTTTAGGTGAGTGAAACACCAATTGAGTTTGTTAAGTTAGTTACTAATGCGTGTGAGGATGTGTAAGAGTGAAAAGAATCGTTAGTGAGTAGGTTTTGTGATGTGTGGTGGGCATTTTGTGTTTGTTGGGGTGAACGTTCGAGAATGTAATGTTTAAGGGCCTGACTTAAGGGCCTTACCTTAACTGTTGGGCCTAAGGCCAGCCCATAGGGTATCCTAAGACCCCTTACAACCACTTGTTCCTTTCATTCTGTTTACTTTGTAAAAACAGCTCCTTCACTCACTCTCTTTTTCTCCAGTAAACCTTTGCTAGGGTTTGACCCCCATTCTTCGTCGAGCTAGTTAAACTCCATTTTCATCCCACGTAAGTTGGTCCTCAACCCATACTTTCTCTTCTCTAGCTTTACTTTCGTGGTTCCAACTAGGGTTCATCATAGTAACCTTGTTTTTTTCTGGTGTTAGTATTTCAGCTTACCAAGCTATTCCTAGAGCTGTGGTGCTCCTTTATAGGCTGCCTATGTATTTAGCTAGCATCTGTCTAGGTAAGGGAAGTTAGGGTTTCACTGTTTTTACGTTATTTTGCCTAATTGGATCTGTCTATGTTATGGCTACTTGATATGTACTGTTGAACGTGTGCTAATATACTGTATGTGCTCATGGTGTTGTTTGAATCGAGTTTGGCACGCATGAGAGCAGGTGAGTTCTGCTGAACTCGTCCAAGCGAGCTGGGTGGTCACTCAAAACGAGAATCTCTCGCTTAAGCGAGGAGCTCTCGTCTGAGCGAGAGCAGCAACAATGCACCCCTTCTCTGTTTCGAGGGCTCGCCTAAGCGAAGGCCACTCGCCTGAGCGAGATGGGCTAGCTTGAGCGAGACCTCGACGTGCCCTCTATGTGCAATCTCGCGTAGGCGAGAGTTGGTAGCTTAAGCGAGGGGTTCCTCTCGCTCGAGCAAGAGCTCTTTAGCCTGAGCTAGATTGACAGAGTTGATTGGATACGTGTATGTTTCTAATGATTGGATGGTTTGCTGCTTTAAAAAGTTTATGTATGATGCTTGGTATATATTCTATATGACATAATGGGACTGGAATTGATGAGCTTAGTATGAGTAAATGCATGAATCATGGTTGGTTAGTTAGTTGAATACTGGCATGAGATTGTTATGCTTGAAAAAATTGTGGTTGGTTGGATAGACATGGTTGTGGTATAAGATTGACGTAATTCTATGAAACTCTTGGTGAGCACTCCATTTTTCACTATTTTTGCTTTTTAAAACTTTCTTTTCAGTTTAAATAATTACTAGGTTTTCTTTAATTAAGTAGTTTTTGTTACTTGTCTAAAAAGAATAGAGTTTTCATAAAAATGTGAGAAAAAAGTTGCCTTTAAGAGTATTTTTGTTGCATTTGGTTTTATTCTTTTTAAGACTTCCCTTTTTAATAAGTTAGTTTGTCAGGATACCCTTTTATCGTGTTGTTTTTAGGTTTTGAACCCTTGATTTGAATTTCTTTTTTATTGCAGAAAGACCATTTGCACCACAATGCTGAATCAAAGATGTTGGGCTCGAATTAGTGGAATTGGGCCTAAAGATGTTGTGCAAGAGAGCAGCCCTGTGCAAGTTGGACCTAGTCCTTCTCCGTAACACACAGTTTCGTTAAATAATGACCCATCTTTTTCTACTAAATGGCTGATGCATGAAGGAGCAATCTAACACAATCCAAGCTTGATGAGTGAATGGTGATGCACAAAATCTGACCCAAAGGAAAAGATCAAGGCTGATGCACGTTGGTTTGTGATGGATGGAGATGATTTGAGGATCAAATTGGAGCACGAGCATGGTAGATTAATAATGAACAAACGAGAAGAGCAAGGCTAATCTAGGGTGCCACGATTAGGGTTCAAGGTTTGCGATTCTGATTCGAGATGTAAGGAATTGGGTTTTCTTTTTTTATTTTTCTTGGTAAGGGGTTTAAAAGGGGCAGAATTAGGTTTTTGTTGGATAGCCCTAACAATGTGCGAAGGGAGAAATACTAAAGTTAGGGTTCTCGGTTTCCTGTGTTCCGGTGTGAGCGAGACATTGAGAGTCATTGTATAGGGGTTACTCACATTTCAATGAGCACAAAGTGGCCAGCAAGATTGAGTCTTCCCTAGTGTCCGAAGTAGCTATACATACATCAACCACGAGCACAAAGTGGCCGGGGATGATCTAAATTAGATTCCTTGCACCAAATTAATTCTTAGACTTCTCTTTGTCTAAATTTTTCTTAACTTCTAATAAAATACATTTTGCTTTTCAGTTTCAAATTTGGCTCATTAGTTTCTGAGTTTGCTTATTTAAGTTTACTTGCATTTTATGTTTCTCAACTTTAATTTTCTAAATCTGTTTAAATTCTCTTTATTGTATACCAATTTTAAATTTAGTTTTGCAATCTTTAGTTAGTGGGTTGAGTTTGGGTTCGTAACTTGCAGACATCAATGTTCCCTACTGGAAACCTAGTGACCCTAAAGTGGGCACAAATTGCCTAGATGTCTTCTCAAGTGTAGATGAACTCATGAGCAAACCACTATTCTTGTGTCTGGTTTAAGTGTTCTACTAAATAAATTTTGTCAAAACTTTTACTTTGTTTACGTTTCTGCATTTTATGGTTCCTTGCATTAGTTTTAATTTTCCTGTAGTAGCTAGTCTATTTGATTCATGTAGTGCATTCATAAATTTACTTTAGCATCCTGAACTATTCTAAAATTCTGCATTAGCATCCTAGTTTTTTTTTTCATTTTAGTCATTTTGCATCTTGATCCTTTTAGGACCCAATTCATCCTTCATCTGCAATGCATATAATCTACCTAATGTCATTCTGCATCACAAATAGATTCATGCATGATTCTTAGTAGTGTGAAGCCAGTTGAATATATTTTCTGCTTGCCATTATTGTTGAACTAGATGTTGTCATCTGTTGCCAAGTGGTTTCATTTCATCTTAAATTCACATTGCATTTTAGTGAAAAAATGTTGGTGTGCTGCTACTATCACGGACCAAACTCTACAGTCCAAATTGTGCTTTAAATGTTGCCATTTTTTCAGCAATGGATTCAAGTTATGTGTGTGATTCTTTTTCTCTATTGCATTAGTTACATGTTGAATTAGGTTTTGCCATTGTTGGAGAATCTACATTTGCATATGCATTTCTATAATAACTCAAAATTTGCATTCAATTATGTAGAAATTCAATGTTGTCACGTGTTGTTCTCTGCTGCCATTGCATCTAGCAATTGCATTATATCTAGAGAAACTTTGTTTGGATTGGTTGTTATAAATTGAATACCAAATGTGCCTCTGCATTCAATTCCTTTTCCTGATACAATTTGAATTCTAGTATGGCTTCACTTTTATGTATCATGAGCAAACATGTGGGAAATGGGAGTGGACTTCCTGTACAAAGGTTATGGGAACTACCATATGTTAACCCAGGATTTTATGGCCAATTTTACTCAACTATACCCAGTCCACACAGGTCATAACCTCAGTCCAATTGAAGGACAATTAACGTGCATAACTTGTTAAATAATGATCTTTTCCAATTACAACATATACATGTGCAGTTGTGTGCGAACAAGTGGGGACTTGAATACCATTTTTTGTACACAAAATATCGTCATGCAAATTGATTGCCATGAGTCTCTCTGTGAACCACCCATTCCACAATGAACTAGTTTTAATTAAAATAAATCTTTACATTATTTCAATCCATTGGAAATGAAAATACAAATCATGCAGTGACAGATAAGTGGGGAATCACGAGCAAACATGTGGGAATTTGGAGCGAACTTTCGGTAAAAAGGTTGTGGGAACTATCACATATTAGCCCAGGCTTTTATGCCCAACTTTATTCAATTGTACCCAATCCACGCAGGTCATAACCTCATCCAAATTGAAGGACTCTTAATGTGCATAACTTGTTAAATAATGATCTTTTCTAATTACAACATATACCTATGCAGTTATGTGCAATCAAGTGTGGAGTTGAATACCAATTTTTGTACACAAAATGTTGTCATGCAAATTGATTGCCATGAGTCTCTTTGTGCACCACCCATTCCACAATGAACTTGTTTTAATTAAAATAAATCTTTACATTATTTCAACCCATTGGAAATGAAAATACAAACCATAAATTAACAAATAAGTGGGGATTCACAAGCAAGCATGTGGAAATTTAGAGAGAACTTTCTGTACAAAGTTGTGGGAATTTAGACAGAACTTTCTGTACAAATGTTGTGGGAACTGCCACATATTAGCCCAAGATTTTATGCCTAATTTTATTCAATTGTAGCCAGTCCACGCATGTTATAACCTCAGTCAAATTGAAGGATTGTTAATGTGCATAACTTGTTAAATAGTGATCTTTTCATATTATAACATATAATTGTGCAGTTGTGTGCGAACAATTGGGGAGTTGAATACCACGTTTTGTACACAGAATGTTGTCATGCAAATTGATTGCCATGTCTCTCTCTATGCATCACCCATTCCACAATGAACATGTTTTAATTAAAATAAATCTTTACATTATTTCAACCCATTGGAAATGAAAATACCAACCATGCAGTGACAGATAAGTGGGGATTCACGAGTAAACATGTGGGAATTTGGAGTGGACTTTTTGTACAAAGGTTGTGGGATTGCCACATATTAACCTAGGATTTTATGCCCACTTTTATTCAATTGTACCTATTCCACGCAAGTCATAACCTCAGTCAAATTGAAGGACTCTTAATGTGCATAAATTTTTAGATAGTGATCTTTTCTAATTACAACATATACATATGCAGTTGTGTGCGAACAAGTGGGGAGTTGAATACCACTTTTTGTACACAAAATGTTGTCATGCCAATTGATTATCATGAGTCTATCTATGAACCACCCATTCGATAATGAACTTATTTCAATTAAAATCAATCTATTGAAAATGAGAATGACAACCATGCAGTGATAGATAAGTGGGGATTAAGGAACAAACATGTGTGAATTTGGAGTGGACTTTCTATACAAAGGTAATAGGAACTACTAGAGGTTAATCCAGGATTTTATGGCCGATTTCATTCAATTGTATTCAGTCCACGCAAGTGAAACGAGATTTAATAGTTCAGTAGAAGCTCAATATGTTTTATCCTAGCAGAGAAACCGTACTCGACTTCAACCATATCACTGTGTCTTCACTATGTCTATCTTGACATTTGTTGACTATTCTCACTCATTCCAATTATGTAATGGAATTCATATTTATTTTAATATTGATTGTCCTGAAATTAAAAAAAGAAATAAAACAGGGCCTATTGGTTCAACCTATAACTGATTAACCAAGTATGTAAACCTAGTTAATGACTATTATTATCTTTTAAACATTGGTTTCATGAATTTATCTATGATCGAGTATAATAGGATAGGACTCTAGAATCCTTGTCGTTGATCCTTTTTGGTGAGCATAAGGTTTTGATGTTAAAAGGCCATTTAGCTATCAGTATTAAACTTTTCAAGTTTTTTAGTCGTCAAGTATCAATGGATTGACAATTTGTTCCATTTGTTATGTTTTTTGGAAATTCGGGCTAGGAATAAGGCATATATTATTATTGTTGTTATAAGGAAAATTATGTTTTGACAAATATTTTTTTTTACAAAGACAAATTTTCCTTAAATAAAATTAAAATAAATTAATTTTTTAACTTTTAAGAGATTTTGTCTAGAACAAGGTATAAAAAATTCAATTTTCTTAAATAAAATTAAAATAAATTAATTTTTTAATTTTAAGAGATTTTGTCTGGAACACGATATAATAGATTCAATGTCCAAGTGTTTAGCACTTGTTGCTCGTGTTCTTTATAGCTAAATTTATTTAGGTCTGTTAGTTTATAACCTTATAGCAAGCTTTGAGTAGGGCACATATCCCTGGAAGACGGTATTATTTGTCTCTATACATTTTTCAAGGGGTAAAAAAGAGGCTCAATTTTAATTAAAAAACAATATGAATTATGACTAAATTTGTCCTTTATAATTCATGTGGATGGTTTCGTGCTTAACTTAAATTATCATATTCCACTTAATTCGGTTTAGTGTTGCTGTGTGGCTAAAATAGAGTTAGATTTAAAAAAAGGATAAAATATTAATGTATTTTATTAATTAAAATCATAAAATGAATTGATGCGAAAGACGTTCTAAATTACTTCTTATAAAACAAAAATAACAAACCAACTTCAATCTTGGTTTTTACTAAAGAAAAAAAAAAGGGAAAACTTGTATGTTTCAATTACCTATAACTAACAATCCGTTTTACTAAATATATCATGAAAACCTAGAAAATCACATTAAAAGAGTGACTGTGTTTAAAATAATGAGATTCTATTATTATTATTATTATTATTATTATTATTTTAATAATAAACATCTTATATATAAATAAAAATTTTATAAAAGGATTTCATTATTTAGAAAACATTATCTCTCTAAAACTTTGTCCTCTAAATTCTTTCTGAGTTCTCTCTAAAATATCTTACCATTCTCTCATTCTTTTTGAAGTTAGAGACCATCAAAGTGATCACTGCGGCGAGATCTCTAAGTCTGTCCGATCAGAATCTTGAATTGAGTAAGTTATAATTCTGCTCTTTTCTCGGTCTTTTCTTGAAAACCATGCATGTGATGTAATCTGTATCACATGTGAGGTTTGTGTATCTTGTAAAAATTCCCTGTCGATCAGTGGCTCTAATGATGTTCTCTGATCGTGTTTCTGATAATTTTAGGTTGATTTATGAGCATCGGGAATGGAAAGGGGGTTTTAGGTTTTTGGTAGTAGATTGTGCGAGTTAATCAAGTAAGGGAAGCTAATAATTGAATTTAATTAGAGGATATGATGAATGTAATTACGTGTAATCAGAATTGATTGTTTAAAGTGTGATGCAATGTGAATTGTTTGATGTTTGGTATAAGTGAAATTGTGATTGCATTGTGTGAATTGAGGTTGAATTGAAAAATGAACACTTGAATCATGACTCTAATTGGTATCATCTCACATTGCTTGAAAACCATTTTGAAAACTAGACAACACTGCCATGGATGTGCCAATTTGGTCATGAAATCAAGTGAAACATCTCCCAACGAAAACCAGAATTTGTGCTTTTCTCTAGTGTGAGGCTGAGCCCCAGAATTCAAGGCTGAGCCTTGAAAAATGCGAGAGGATCAGCACTGAGTGCGAGCCCAATGGTGCCTAGCGTTGAAAAATGCGAGAAGAATGGGGTTGAGCGCCAGCCGAGCGGTGCCCCAATGTTGGGACCCCTACAGGTCTGGAACACAATTTTAATGTTGAGGCTGAGCATTGGAATCTGAGGCTGAGCGCTGAGTTGCCAGATTTCATGTGTTTAGTGTTTTGATGTGTTTCATTGCATTAACTGATCTGAAATGGATTATCTTGATTGTGTTGGTATGCTTTGAGTGAGATTGGGTGAATATGGACCTGTTGTATGTGAATTATGGAGGAATTTCGTGGAGAAATTCTAAGTGTGGATGAGGTAGGGTATGCAAAGACATAAGGACACAATTTTGGTTGGTATCCTGACGCTCCAATAACCATTAAGGCTCATATAGAGTATAATGAGTTATGTCGTGAGGAGTAGTAGGAGGTCTTAGCCATTGGACTCGATCAAGTCTTTGGCGCGAAGGAGACTTACCTAGTGTGATGATTGGGTGATAACCCATTGAGGCCAAACTCTGCAGAGTTTGGAAATCATACATCGGCACCACCAAGAGGTCCGATGTTAATTGCATATATTTGGATAATTGAGTCTAGAGTTGAATGATGTGTGAGTATTGGAATGTTCCTGTGTGAATTTGTGATAATTGATTGTTATTATGCTTTTACTCTAATGTAACATTCTTTAAATCATTATTAGCTTACCCAACATGTTTTATGTTTGTCTACCCTTTGTTTTATTCTTTACAATGATCACTTAAATGTGTGAGCAGAGGAGGCTGTAGGTGGAGAGTTTTCGCGTGATGTTGATAATAGGACTGAGTAGTAGTATCCAGAGGTCCTGTAGATAGGTGTGTTTTGTAGTAAGTGGTTAGAATTTACCTTCCCTTTCTTCTAAGGTCTTGTACATATAGTATTGTCATTACTCAATTTTGGATGACTGTATAAGATTATACTTAACTTCCATGCTATCTGCTTTGGGTTATCACTATATAATGCTTTATTTAGTAGTTTAAAAGCTATTAAATGAGATGTTACATATCATATCCATAAAATCTAAAATCATTTACAAATTGCAAATTAGGGTTGGATAATTTTTGAGAATTCTTATTTTAAAAATTTGAAAATATGAGATGGAAAAAAAAAACTAATCAATTCAATTTCTAAATATTTTTATTAGAAAGAAAATGAAATATTTAACATTTCAAATAGAGAATACAACTAACAGAATAAGGACCAAAATTGATAAATTAAAAGAGAAACTTAATTAACGAAAACAAATATCAAGAGACTAAAACTAAATAATGTCCATATACTAGATATAAAAAAATATCACACCTACACATAACTTTTTTAAAATAAACTTAATATAAGATATTAAAATATGGTGTAGTTTTATAATTAATATATTTTTTTTTATTAATATGAATTGAATACCGACACTGAAATTGTATGATATGTCAAATACGGAGATGATTAAAATGGAATTAAAAACTAAGGATAAAACCCATTTAATGCTTAATTTTATAAAGCATGTAGAATAAACAATTATAATTGAACAAATTCATTTTGACTAATTGTGAAACTTATCTTCATTTTTAGCAAAGCATAGTAATAGTTTATTTTCCTAATTTTGTTCACAAATTACATACTGCCTTTCCTCCTTCTCTTCACATAAATCAAATGACACTCGTTTAAAAATGAATAAAAGAACCAATATATAAAAACAAACAAAAACTCAAGAAATTGTTAAATTCCACGAAAAGCATCATAAAACGTATTAGTTACTTTAGATGGACTCAAATGTTAATCTATTAGTATGCTAATTTTCACTTATTTATATTAAAGTTTTCTTTTCTATTATATTTTTTTATGTTAATATATATTTTAATTATGTAAACTTCAATTGATTAACTAATGTTTTTAACCATTACTTTAATATATTAAATTGATTTATTATAATTAATATTTAAAATTTATTTTATAAATATTAACAATTTTATTCATTTTTCAATAAATATACTTTTTAATTTTAAGAAAAAAAATAGCCATCTTAGTCTTATTGATAAAATGAAACACAATTAGAGATGTCAAAAAAATCCATACCCGCGGGTATCCGCGGATAAAACCCGCAACGGGTAGGAAACGAATATTAAAAATGGATACCCGCTACCCGCGGGTACGGGTATTTTTGATACCTGCATGTTAATGGGGCTGGTACGGGTATCATAGTATCTGTACGCGCTAAAATTTAATTCACAAAAGTACCCTCATATAATATATATATATATATATATATATATATATATATATATGTGTGTGTGTGTGTGTGTGTGTGTGTGTGTGTGTGTGTGTGTGTGTGTGTGTGT
>Ga0214542_1008519_pt1 | contig 16822 bp, 6 predicted proteins | sample CNSS1metaG_FD_160096 | JGI IMG/M metagenome (GOLD analysis project Ga0214542, IMG submission 160096) | Root nodule microbial communities from cowpea collected in UCLA plant growth center, Los Angeles, California, USA - CNSS1 | ecosystem: Host-associated > Plants > Roots > Nodule | place: USA... | reverse complement strand
TAAATAATAGGAATTCTTTAACCCCTCCTAAATAAAACAAAAACAATAGTAGTGATAGAAGAGTGTACTTCAAGCAACCCCAACAATTAAAGGAAATGAGTGCACTTTAAACAACCTTGAAAGGTACAATAACGAAGACAATAAAAAAGAAATGGAAAACAGGACTCACAAGTTGAGGAGCTGTGATACCAACTTGAAAAGATTAATTTCAAAGAATTTTTTTTTTTAAACAGTTATTCATCTCTCTATGTATAGAGTACTCTAACCCTCTAATAGTAATAATAAAGAGATCTCTAGAATCACCTAATATCCTACTAACAACAATAATGCATTACTTTTTAAAACGAAATAGATCAGTTCAATTAACATGAATCAATTATATACTTATATCCTGACATCATAACCAAATCCATCATAACGCCACGTTAGACTAATTTAAATAAATTGGGTTTGCAAGAAGAAACATTGATAAATATGAAAGTGAAACAGAATAATTTGATTGGCAACAGTTCAAATCAATGTTCAGCTCATGTACATTCAGAGGATAGCCGTTGATAACCAATAATCCCATAAACCAACAAATAGTACCTTTTTATGTATAATGATATTGAGGTTCGAATAGAAGACTTCATACATACTACACTGCACGTGTTTTTTTTTATTCATTAACTTATACGGCCCGCGGATCTGGCCGTTTTGGTTCGCAGGCTCGTCCGATGGGTCAACGGATTTGAGGGTCGAGTTGTCACGGGTTGTGGGTCAAACTTTTTGGTCCGGCCCATGTTTTTTGGTCGGGTTGGCGGGTCAGTTTCGGACCCGACCCATTTTAACATTCCTATGAATCAACAATCTTAAGAAAAAATAAATGGTTTTATGAATTTTAATTACCGAAAAATTAACATCTAAAATAAAGATAAAAAAATCAATTTTTTAATATTACAATAATTAAAAACTAAAAATTAGTTTCTATTTTTAATTATTTTTATCGATTAAAATTTAGTTCCTAAAATAAATTAAAAATGACTAGAAAATAATTTTTAATTACTTCTTAACATGTGTTATTATTATTTTATATTTAATTAATTTCTGATAATACTGATATTATACCGTATATTTATTTATTTATTTACAGTAACATTTTTAAAATATGTTGCAATATTAGGATGTATATAGTAACATTCTTAGTAAATGTGATTACACAAATGTTAGTAAAAAATAGAAAAAAGTGTAACTATCTATAGTGACATTTTTAAAGTGTTACAATATTAATATTAATATTTTTTATAGTAACAATTTTAAGAAAATGTAATTGTATTATGCTAATAGTAACATTTTTAATAAATGTAGCTAGTTAAATGTTGCTGTAGCTACTAAATGCTACAGTGAGTGCCCTTGATGGCTTGATTAACCCCGCAGGTTCACCATTTTTTTCTTCATACTCTATAACTGCATCAATTTTCTATAATACAAAAGGGTTTTATCTCAAGTAAAAAATGAAGATTATAATTGGTTGGAACGATTTCCTTATCTCATTTAAGATGGTTACTCCAATCAAGTAAAATATATTATTTTCATTTGCACATCTTAGATTAGACAGTGAAGTTAGAAACTTTCATATTTTTCTTTGATAGACCGTACGAAGAGAGAGAAAGACTAGGGTTAAAGTGGGACTCAATCATCTTTCTTCATCATGCAAGTACAATTGTTAAAAGGAAAAAACTAATGGACACTAAGTTTGTCAAATTTTTTTTTGTCAAATTATAATCTTTCTAAAAGTAAAATTATGTTTTGACAGATTGCTTCCACTTAACAATTAGTTAGAGATGATTTTCTAATAGTTAAAGTGTGTGGCAATAAGTTTTAAGTGAAAGGAAGGTACTATAATTATTTGTAATTAAGAATTGTAGTTATAAAATGATTTTATGTGTATACTGAAAAGTAAGAGAAGATATATATAAAAATAATTTAGGTATGATACGATACGATATAATAGAATAAAAGGGAGAAAAATAACAAGAATTAATAAACTATATATAAGTATTCATACGTTAATACTCTTCTTAGCAAGATGGGGATGTTGAAAAGGATAATAACTAGCTACAGAAGCCTGCTTGCCCTTTGGTGGTATATGAGGACAGAAAGAAAAAGAAAATGTAGATATAAATAAGTGATATGATTAAAAAGAAAAGAGAAAGAAATAATTAAAAGAAAAGAAAAAATAAACTTACCCTAAAAATAAATTTTATCCTATTTAATGGGTATAATTAATATTTTGTTGACAACTTACACATTTTATACCTGTTTAATTTTAAAAATCAATTTGAAGATTTTAAAATATTTTTTAATATTTAAATAAAAGTTATTTTAAAATAAAATTATTTTAATTTTTTTTGTAATTAAAATAATTAAAAATAAATATTTATGAAACCAAAATGCTTCTAATCTTAACAGCATTCTCCTATATTATTATCTAGAAAATAAAAATAAGATGAGTTAGAAGTAGAAAGTGGAGTATTTCTACAGATTGGTCTGAGTGGAATGCAAACTTTGCACTGGGAATTCTATATTACGGTGAACATGCGAACACAGGAGCAGGTGCTGGCACCGGAGGAAGGGTGAAATGGGGAGGCTTTCGTGTCATCTCCAGCGCCGAGGCTGTGATATTCACCGTCGGAGAATTCTTGGCCGGTGGCTCCTGGATTCCTGGGAGTGGCGTGCCCTTTGACGCAGGTTTATGAAAAACAAAAACTGATGAAACCGATGTTTTCTGTTGTGTTGTCTTGTTAAGCTATTTAATCATCTGAAACTAAAAGAAAGGGTGTGTCATAAGATTAATGATACGTAATTGTAATATAAGTTGTCGTTTTGTAGTTAAGATGATAATTTATTAAGGAAACTGAAAGTTAGGATGTGGTCCTTTGTTGATGTTAACATTCTAAGTATGGATTGTGAAAGCTGTCAAATAGAATTACAGAAAAACCAAATGCTTTTGCTCTGAAAATACAACTCATCATATGCCAAGTCTTCTTCTTCTGCATTTTTTCCTGTTTAGCCGCCACTAACAAGTTGTAATTAACATATTATTTTTGTGAAAAATTAATTAAAATAAGAGTCTTGATCGAAAAAGGGAAACACATCTGTGTACGTGGGGCAACATAATAACAACTCCAAACGAGGTAAATTTTTCTTACATCGATAAATAATTTTTTCAACATGGTATCATTTTCTTATATTTTCATTTAACAACCATAAATATATTATTTTATTTTAAAATTTTATTTATATTTATTTTTTTAGTTAAATATAATATAAGCAAGAAAAAAAAAGTTGGATACCAAATGATAACTTTTCACAATTTCTAAACTGATGAAGAAGCCACTAATGAGTAAACGGTGAATTATAAACCCAATGAAGCAAAATAAAAAATAATCGCCAGAAAAGAATTCAGATAAATCAAGATTGAAAATTTTCGGTTTGAGACAAATTATAACAAATAGTATCTCAATTAATATTAACCTGAGTCTCATTTATTTATTATTTACTATATTAAAAAAACAAAAGGTTATAAGTTTAAGAGTAGTGGAGCTCAAAGCTTACAGAGGGCCCAGGACCAGGCCCATACATTAAATAAAAGCTGGACTCCGATAAAAATATACGGATATTCTTTTTACGAAGGAGGATTTTGATACATCAAATACAGAACCTGTCATAATACATGCATCACAACATGAAAGGTAAACATGGATAATGATGACCTTGTCCACAGGTATATGATAGATAAATTTACAAAATAATAATAATAATAATAATCGTACGATGCATATTTTGGACAATGATACTAGAATTAAAAATGTTGTAAGTTTTTAAAATTTTTAAATTATAATGTAGTTTATACATTATAATTGGTGGAAATTAAACTAGATAATATTTATTTTTTATAACACAACATTTAATTGTTAATAAATAATAAATTAAGAATAAAAATATTTATTAAGATATTTGTTATTTTCTTTTTTATTATATTTTAAGTTTATCACATCTTGTACTCATCATTCACTCTCACATATTTTTCTTTTTGTTTACAAAGAAGTAAATAAGTTAAACACAAACTCATTATTTGTACTTGTATCTTTCATCTCTTTTCTTTTATTCTTAAAGAAAAAAAAAACTCTCTTTTGTCTCTATCTCACTTGAGAGTGAAATATTAGTTTAATAGTTAACATTATTTTTTTAATCTCATGAGCATGTGTATTTTCAATTTTTTATCGATATAAAAGAAAGAAAAACTTTCCATAACCAATTTTTAATTGTTACTCAATTAATATAGTTTCTTTTTTAGTAATTGCGTTTTTGGATTTTTGATTTGATTGTAATAAATTATTTTTTAATCTTAAACTTAAAAAAAAATACATATATCGATTAAAAATAAAAGGAAAGATTTATTTTAAAAATAATAGATTTAACTTCTTTACATTTTATGAAACATGATACTAATCATCTAATTGTTTTGTTCAATTACAAAAGTCTTTTGATAAGTATCAAAGAATAACTACAAATGAGAAATTTTTTATTTATTGTTTGGGATGTGATATAAGAAAATATAGGGATATCCAATATATGATAATATATAATTTATTTTGTAAATAATTTTTTTTAGTTACAATTATACTAAATCATATATTAATATTTATTGTATTAATGAACATAATTAAATATATAAATATATAATTTAAGGTTCTTAATTAAACCATGGCGCTTAAAAGTTCTTTAATATTAAAACAATATCTACTCATCATCGTTTAATTTTAGAGATTTGACGAGAAGACATTAAAAAAATGGTTAAAATTTTGTCACTGTTCTGTATATTCCGCACTTGGCTTCATTGCGATAGAGATGACAAGTAGTACTAGTTTTGTACAACTTAATGTCACGGACAAAAATAATCAGAACTCCTTGTCATTTTCGTATGAAGTAAGGATAAAATAATCTAATAAACTTCATACTTTCAAACAACATTAATATATAGAAACTAAAGTGTGAACTATTATTTGCAATGCTTTTAATAAAAATAGTAAAAGTATACAGTTTGAGGAGAAATAATATAAGAACCTTGTAGTTAAGAGTAAAAAAAAATAAAAAAAATGAGAAGAAATTATGGAAATAGATGAAGATGAAGTTGGTGTGTAGGGTTACAGTGTGGTCTGAAAATAAATGAAAGTTCCCAAAAAAGTGAAAACTGAAACCTATTTGTGTGCTATGTTGGCGAGCTTCTTTGTTTCCAAAAGTCATGACGACACTGAATTTTGAAATGAAGAACACAAAATAATGAAGTTTCTGTTGGATTTTTCCTTATTCATAGGCTACACTAATAAAATCTTGTACTTTGCCTGTTTCTTATCTTGCACTCTAAGTACTACTTGGGATAGGAGATGATATAAAGTGTCTTTCCATTTAAATTAAAATATTCAAATTAAATATTGGACATTATGTCAAATCTTTTTTTACAATTCAATTAAATCTAAAATTCATCACTTTATAATTAGCTAAAAATGTATAATAAATTATTTTTTAATTCAAATTAAATATAATTTACCTTAATTTTCTAACAAAAATATAAACTCATATTTTATATGTCATACATAGGAACTGAATTCCATCATGGCCTCACTGACCTTGACGTGTTGCAGCAGATGGCGGTTGAACAGCTGCCAGAGGATTTACTTGGTACGAAAACGCAAGCTGCCACAAATCTACCAAAGCCCTTTTTACGGAGATAGCTTGTCTTCTTAAAATCCTAAATCACGATTAGTCTCAGTCATTCAGAACCATGTAATCCCTATGAAGCACAAAGAGCGAGCAAATATATATTGCAGAACTTGCTATAACCTTTATAAATCCATTCAATGAGTTTGGTTACAGTAAACAATGCAGATTATTAATTTAGTATTCAGTATAATACACTTGCATGTTAACCAAGGGTGCCCCAACCCCAGAATAAATAAAATGGAAATTCTTCACCATGGCACAGCAGAAAGAGAAATGGATTTTACTCATCATTATAACAGATTCCATAAGAACGTAGATACAATATATTGGAAAATCTCAGCCTTAGACGGTTAAAAGAGAAATTACAAGAGACTGAAAAGCTCACACCACAGGGTGGGGGGCTTTTAATTAAAAGCTGATATTAAATATAGGTCAATCCATTTGGAACAACATGGTTCTTGAGAGAAGGTTACGAAATATCCTACAAATTCTGTAACTAATAATACTAGGAATCACAAGTTTTTCAAGTCAAAAAACATAACTCAAGCTGCCTGTTCAAAATCTTGCTGTCCATCAGTTCTAGGTATGGTCTAAAACACTCCTTTTCAAGTTTTAACATTATAATATGAGAGTAGTTGACAGGTTTGGAACACTGGGAGGAATGAGAAGAAACATATTTAGGAATCTGTCATCCATTAAGGAAGTTGTCATCTATTACTATGTGATTCTAAGCTTTTTATCATCACGGAAATTTGTTATTAATTCTTATTCTCTTGTCCTAAATTCTAAAAAGTTCTTAGGGGCAGAAAAGTTATGGGAATTCTATTAGGGACCATCATCTGGTTTTTCTTAGGAACTTTTCAAAGGTAGCATGATTCTCTCCTATCTCCGCAGCAAAGCTAAAATCTAAACCCTTCAACATATTCTATCTATTTCTTGGTTACTCTCAAATGACCATAAAGGGAAGATTTGATTTGATGTTTGGAGCTAGGGCCCCATAAAGGGAAGACAGGATGTAGCTCTCTTTTGAATCAGGAATCTATTAAATTGCTTGAGGTAATAAATTAAACAAAGAAACAAAGAAATACAACTATACAAATCAGAATAATAAAGGTCCTAAAGAGGTGATATTTTGCCCAAGATGAATTATAGCAACTAAACAGGTAAGAACAAATATGATTAATATAAAACTAAAGATGATTTTGATATGAAATGGTGATTGTATCCTCTAAGATGAGAGGATGCAGAAAACAGATATTAGAGATACATTCTACCACGAAGCTAAAAATTTAATTGAGTACCTTTTTATGGTGGCTTGCTTCTTTCTGAAAACATAGTAGATGAACACTAGTAAACAACCAAGCATGATCTTCCCACTAGTTATGACAAACTTAGTAGAGCCAATCTTCAAATGGATACCACGGAAGCAACAGAAACATGTTTCTATTTGTTTAGACAATTTTATAAGAGCATTCTTGGACCTATTACTTTCATTGTTTAGATGTTTGGTTTTGGAGGCTTGAGGTAATCCTTCGGACATATTTCGTTCTTTCAAAGAATAATCTTCATTTCTATTTGTAGGTGACTGAGGAAAAGGTTGTGACACAATAGTACTTTCAGGAGAATGCATGGAATATAACCTTCTCAGAAGTCCCTAAAAAATATAATGTCATAGAAATAGTTAGCAAATCTGAGGGAAGCACACTGCCTAAGAGCAAACAAGGCAATACTTACAAAAAGACTAGAAGAGTTTATTATTTTTAATTTACAATAAAGGACCAAATAGAGTGGTTATGTCAGGAATAAATTTAGGGAGTATTATAAACTCTGCAAGTTTAATATAGAAGGAGAAAAAAGGTCAAGTTATAATTTTAGTGTGGGAAACTAAGTTAAATCAGTTATTGTATAGGCTATAAATAAGCCCTCTATTGATTTGGGAGGAGTTTTTGAAATAATTCTTTTAAATGGACTTTTCCAGTGTGAAAATGAGAGGGCTGCTTTAGATGGCATACTTGTATTTACCTCTGATTTGTATGAGTGTGATGCTTAAATCAATAAAGAGGACTACTAACATATAAGCTATTGCATTAAGAGAATGGTTGTAATATTTAGAGTAGTTATTCAGCTAGAGATAAAGTTTAACAATGAAATAACCACTGCAGACAGCAAACTAAACAACAATATTTATAAAAAAAAAAGCTCGCCAAGTAATTTTTTCAAATGTCAGCTCAGACTAATAAATTTAACGTACTGATAAAAGGATACATCTAATTCCTTCCACCAATAAAGACAAAAGAGAATGCAGTGAACTGCTTTATTTCAATTAATAAAAATTACACCATAACTTTGTTTCTCATTTCTAATTTCTAATTCAAATGCCTGATTACAAAACCACTAATATGAAAACTTGATTTGTGGAGAACATTCATACCTGTCGATTTTCCTCAGGCAATGAAGAATTCTCAACCCAGGAGATTGCAAGATCTACATCTTTTCGAACTGTTGCAAGAAGTGTGACAGAATAGAGCTCGACAACTTCCACATATTCATTAATTTCAAGAATTATGTGTCTTTCTTTAATACTTCCATCTTCTACATTTGTCTCTTTAATGACTGCACAATATCTTGCATCTTCAAGACTCCATCCATTGAGGAAATCCTCCACAAATTCTTGAACACCAAGCCCAGAATCTTGTGCAATTTGAAAACAAGCTCTGAACCAAAAATAATAAAAAGAGGTAGTATCACTCTCCTTACACATGGTCTTTCACTAATACCTTGTTTGTAGACATATCTATATGGAAAAAATAAAAACAGTACAACCCTATTGTCAAACACTATATAGAAAGGACAAGGGTGCTGCAGAATCATGATCCGGAACGAAGAAGCTATCTTGGATATTCAGGTGTTAGGGATGAAATGTTCACATCAAGAATAAAAATAAAAAATGGCAATCATACATGACATAGGGTGTGTTTGGAAACCTGTTCAATCCACAGTGATAGGGAGTATTAAACTTTGCAATGCCTAAATGGACAAGGTGAGAATCAAATTGATTGACGCTGAACATGAATTAAGCTGAAGCCAACTCGTAAGGCACGTGAAATTGTTATTAACCAGAAGATGTTAAAGAAAACAAGCATACCTACCCAGTAAGAAGAACACGGGGAGGAATAGCTTTGACTGAAATGAAATGCAGTCTAAGTTGATCGAGAATGTGTTGATTCCTGCAGCAAAGCACCGATGATTCAATTTTAGAATGAACTGTGGAGAAGATAGAGATGAGAATGTAAGAAAAACCTGGGGAGGTGGATAAGTGCCTGGAGCAGCACCATGGCAGTGGATTCTAGCATATCTGGAGTTGCAAGGGAGGCATGACGCAAGCGTTCCAAAATAGAGGATGCAGCTGATGCGGCTTCTTGGTACATAGAACAAACAAGGAAGCTGCATCGGAAAAAAACACATCATCACACAGATTCTGGTTTTGGGTAGTTCTACAATTGATTCACTTATTCCATTACCTCTCTAAAGCCTCAATTTCATTCCATATAGCAGCAGCTTCAGAGTCTGATTCTGACTCCAACTCCGTCGTCTTGATTTGTATCGACTCGGTCCTAATTTGCATAGTCTCCTCACCTCACCAATCAAAAACACAAAAAGGGGAAAATCAAGAACACCCCTTTCTTCAACTATTCATCTATGTATTATCTATTACATAATAATTAATGGTTTCATGTTGCATAGTCTTCTCCCTTTCTCTTTGTTTCTTCCATTATTCTCTCTCTCTCTCTCTCTCTCTCTCTCTCCTCTGCCAGCAACGCCACTAAGACGGTGTTTCAAGTTTTAAAACTTTTAAAACGTGTTTTTTTATTGGGCCACTACAAGAATTTTTTTTACACCGATCAATAAGAGAGAACTCAATCATATAGAGGCAAAACTGACATGAAAAAGAAACTTAAAAAAAACCATCTAAAAAATTCATCATACAAAGAAGAAGATATAAACCTGAAGATGCTCTGCTCTGAAGGGTGGAATAGCAACCAGCAACTCAAATAAAATAAACCCAACATTTTTTTTTATTGATATAGTTGTCTTTGCTATTCTATTCTGTGCAATGTTATATATCAGGTTGTCCTAGCCAGATGATGACATTTCTTGTTCCAAACAAATCAATTATGGAATTAAATCTATACCAATGCGATTCATTCTCTTTTTTCATGGCCATTTCCTCCCTCACTCATGTAACCCACACAGTGCAGACTCTAGCCCCTCAATCCAAATACAAATTTAGATACATTATAACCCAATGATTCCCACCCGAAACAATGAGAAAATATCAACCCAGTCACGAATCAAAAAAACACCAACAAAATCGAATTAAACCCAAAAACGTAAAGTGCACACATAGATTCCACATATTGCCAATGATAGCAACTCGAATGCCAACTCATAGCTACTCAATAGCCTCATCAATTTGGCTTTAACAACTGTTGACCCAAAAATAATCCAATTAATATTCAGACCATAGCCAGAAATAAATAAAACAGAGACAAAGAGGAGCAACCAGTGGCCAATGGCTGTTTATAGCTTAGTTTTTTCGTGAACGAAAGAGAAGGGATAGAGGCATAGATACCTTCGGCTGCAGCTATAGAGCTTCGGATGTAGACACTGGTGTTGAGTGAATCTCGTTGGGGATGAACGGCTGAGGCAGAGGGTGCGTAATCGTTCTCACTGTTGGGTCCTATTCGGTGAAGTGTAGTGCCTTTTCTGTTGGGTCCTATTAATTTTCTATTTACTATATATATTTTTTATTTTTGAAAATACATTATAGATGTTCCTCGAATACGTTTACGTATTACTGCACACACAATTAACCCACACTTACAGACACTTTCACCCACCCACTCACACTAATTCACCCTACACACTCACACTCGGTCCACACAGCCTAGGCCCACTCACTCACCACAAACAGGCACACCAGTGGAAAAAGTAAAAAGAGGGAAAAAGGAGAAAGGCGGAAGAGAAAGCGTGAGAAGGAGAAGTAGAAAGGAGAAGAAGAAAAAGGATTCACACAAAGACACCAATGACTCATTCACCATCAGTATCAATATGGATAATTATCAAGCGCTACTGAGGTGTCTAACCCTTGCTCTTTTTTATCTGTTTTATTAATCTGGGTTAAATTGAAGTGGTTGGAGTTGGATTGAAAATATTCATGAACCATGGAGATTGTATTGTGATATTGAAATTGTTGTTTGGCTACGAATTAGCAATCGAGCTGCTGGTGGAATCTGTGTATGATTTTGATTTTAAGTTGATTATGTATGGAGTTAGTGTTGGAGTTTTCGGTTCATAACCAGGTTGTAATGTTTATTGGAGAAGCAGATCAAGTGGTGAACAACGCGCTTTTGGGGTTTTATGTGGATACTAGTTGCTTAGATGAGGTCTTAAAGGTGTTTGAGGTAATGCCTCAACGAAACGTGGTGTCTTGGAACACTTTAATTGCTGGTTTAGCTGGACAAGATAGACCATCAGAGACGCTTGGTGCTTTTAGAGTTATGCAGGGAGAAGGAATGGGGTTCAGTTGGGTTACCCTTACAACTGCTTTGCCCGTGTGTGCTCAGCTTACTGCACTTCATAGTGGGAAGGATACTCATGGATTTGACAGAATGCACAACAGGGATTTGACATCATGGAATACAATGCTGGCTGGATACTCAATCAATGGTCAAATAAATGAAGCCTGGGCTTTATTTGATGAAATGATAAGGTCTTCCATCAAACCAGATGGGATTACTTTTGTTGTCTTGCTTTCGGGTTGTAGCCATTCAGGACTCACCAGTCAGGGACAAAGACTGTTTAATGCGATGGAGGATTATGGGGAGCAACCATCTTTAGAGCATTATGCTTGTCTGGTGGACATATTGGGTAGGTCAGGGAAACTTGAGGAGGCATTAAATGTGGCAGAGAACATTCCAATGAGACCAAGTGGCAGCATTTGGGGGTCATTGCTTAACTCGTGCCGACTTCATGGAAATGTTCCTCTAGCTGAAATAGTTGCAAAGCGACTATTTCAGATTGAACCTAACAATCCTGGAAATTATGTGATGCTTTCAAATATATATGCAAATGCAGGAATGTGGGAAGATGTGAAGAGAGTTAGGGAAATGATGGCAATGACCAGAATCAAGAAAGATGTCGGGTGCAGTTGGATACAAATAAAACACAAGATTCATACATTTGTGGCTGGAGGGAGCACTAATTTTCGTCGTTCTGCTGAGTATATTAAAATTTGGAACGAGTTGTCAAATGCTATTAAAGACTTGGGATATATACCTAACACGAGTGTTGTTCTCCATGATGTAAATGAAGATATGAAAGCAACATGGGTTTGTGAGCACAGTGAGCGTCTTGCTGCGGTAGCTGCCCTCATTAACACTGGCGCAGGAATGCCAATTAGGATTACCAAGAATCTTAGGGTATGTGTTGATTGTCATTCTTGGATGAAGGCTGTTTCAAAAGTGACAAAGAGACTAATTGTATTACGAGATACAAACCGGTTCCACCATTTTCAAAATGGCACTTGTTCTTGTAAAGATTATTGGTAAACAAAACCAAGACGAATAACTATTTAATACTATCCAATTCGAGCTTTTGGTAGCATTGTTCTTTTAGAAGTTACTACATTACAAAGTGTAAATAGAACATTCTCAAGAATTTCGGTTTAACAGTAAAATACGAAATAAATTTTGCAGACTGATGTAAAAGGAATGAAAAGTTTTATCTCAAGCAACGATTGCAGAAGCTTCAACTTTAACCGGATATCAGAATTACAGCTACCAATCAAAGCGGGTGTAAACAACTTGTTTTCTTAGTATGTATTAGAAAAGACTCTTTCAAAATACTCGAACCGAAAAACCAAACATAGAACCCTCTCATTACACTTCTTAAACAACTTTCATCTAAGAATGACAATCAACACAGACCTTAAAATTCTTGGTAATGCTAATAAGCAAGTATAGGACAGCTCTCACCCAAAGAATATCTTCATAAGAAGTATCAAAAGGATAGGGAAGAACTGTAAGCCAATATTTTTAAAACAGAGTTTTTCATTTAATTGGTGAAGGTGACGGTTTAAGGTTGATAATCTAACTATGGTTAAACCTTGATCTCACAACTATAGGTTAGACATATATATGGTTATATTCGTGGAATAAATATGGAAATAAATGAAAAATAGTAAATAAAATGAGACAAAAATAAAATAAAAAAATTAGTTAAAAACTAATATTTAAATTTCCCAGTAACAAAAACTATGATATTAAAATTTTATTTAAAAAAAATCTTAAAATAATGCCTTCAGTACTTCCTACGTAATGGATGTCTCGTGATTATTATTATTATGTGATATACACATCGTTCAAAAAATTCTCATCCATAGCACGACTCATTAAAGTATTACATTAAGTATAACATATTATATTATTCTAGATTGTATGACCTCTGTGTTTAGATATAGAACAAGGAAGCTACCAGTGCAGTGCAGTGCACCACGATTGGTACTTTGGTCCATTTCCAATCCAAATTGCAGAGTGCAGAGAAATGGCGGATACGATTGTGGTGTTTCTGATAGACAAATTGACGAGGCGATTGGTGGAGGAAGTCAATCTTCCAAAACTAATAATTAAAAATTTAATTCTCCTAGAAGACCATTCACTACATCTAATCCAAACAAAAACATAGAAATAAGAAATGTTATTTTACAATCAGTTTCATCAGTTCACATTCATCTGGTTACAGCTACATCCATCCTAGCATTAATTTTAGTTACCTGTTCTCCTCGGAGTGAGGGTGAATGGATTTAAACTTCCCGGGCACAGTGAGCGCAACCCAGAAACAAAGCAGCAGTCCAACAAACAGCTCAATCACCACCTGCATTATTCCAAACAAAAATAAAAATTAGATACATTACATGAAATTAAACCCTAGTTGTAGCGTTAATCAAATTACGTTATATGGAGGCCCTGAAAACTCCTCCTCTGTAATCTTCAACAGACCTCTGTCGGGAACAAAAATCAGATCCAATTTCAGATCCACGAGCCCTAACGCTCAAACACATAATAAAAAGTAAAACAATCGTGAGAATCAGTTGTAGAATACAGTGGATAGTTGAATAAGCGGCGTGAAATAGAACCAGAACACCGAAGACTCTGACGGTTAAAGCTAGACCCATTTATACGATTTGAAACGCAAGTTTGAAATTGAGGAAGAAGAGAAGCCTCACACACGATCTCTAACAGCGACACTGACGGTGATAGCTGGAGGTGTTGGCGACTATCGGCGCTGACGTCGGTTTTGGTGATGCGTTGCGACAGCCACAAACGAGACCTGCAGAGAGGACGAAAGGAAAGTGTTCCGAAGATGGTGAATCATTGAAATGAGGAGTCTGTGTTTTTCTTGGAATCATAAAACGATGAAAGAGTTATATATAAGTTGAAAAAAAGACTAAGAGAATGAACAATTCAACAAAAAAAATTCATCATTCTATAAATTTACAGTACAAATAAAAAAGAAGTGCTGAGTGATACAAAAGAGAAAGGACAGAAAGACTTTCTACAATTCTTAAACATGTGACAGGAATGAATTAACTACAAAATAGGTAACAGCAGTTGAATTTTGAGTGTATTTTGGTGAACTTGTACCTATTTCCATGTCAACATTCTCTGCATCATCAAAGTTACGAGAAGAAGATGAAGTTGCAAGGAACATAAAGCAGTTGAGAAATGCTGTGAGAATAAACATTGGTTCCAACTTGGAATTGAGAAACTCGTATAAGTACCATAACCATCCAATATTAAATACATATATTCCATATAATATTATATTATAACAGAACATGGATTCCTAGGATCATATCCTATATCCTATGTTAGAATGACACTTGCTCTCTTTATTTTTAGAGTAACACATTTCACACGTCTCTGAGATGTTTCTTGCGTGTTAAAAAGGAATCTCCTATACCTTTTTTTTACATTTTATTTATAAGCAACTAAAAATATACTTACACAAAAATAAATGTTAACTTCATAGAATAATATTTTAAAAATGTTTTAATTATAATTAATATTTTATTACTTTTTATTTTATGACCAAAACATTTTGAAAGAGTATTAAAGAGTCAAAAGGATTTAATATAGTTTATTTATTTATTTTGCTCAAATTTATTCGTTGAATGAGTGAAAATAATGTGATGTAGGTGGGAAGAGAATTGAATGGTGGGAAAGGGATTGGCGTAGAAACTAGATTTAAGAGTCCCATTAAAAAAATAATAATAAATATAATGGTTAAAATTATTAATTTTAAAGATTAAAAACCATAAAATAAAATTTTTAATCGTGAAAATAATTGTCAAAATTATGTCGAAAATAATTCATGATAGAAAATTTTACTCTATTCTTATAATCTTTTATCATATTCTAACCATTAAAAACTGTTACAAAAGTATATTATATTTTATTATCATTTAACATTTAACATTTATTACAAGTTTAAAATTGTCAAAAATAATTTACAATATTTTTTAAAAATTTATTTATTAATTAATTTTCACAAATTTTATAAATAATTAAATTTTATATTTCATTTAAAATTATTTTTTTAGATGATAAAAATAGTATTAATAATTAAATTTTCATTTAACTTAAACATGATAATTTTTTATATACCACACACAACAATATACAATAGAAATTTTTAAGATGATTATAGAAATGGAGAGGACAAGTAGTGATATTAATGGAACACTTAATAAACAATTAAGAAATATTTGAAGCAATGATATAATTAGTCATATGAGAGAAAGGAGGAAATTTAAATTAATAGTCATGTCATTCTTCTTCTGCTCATCACTATTTTTCAACAAACAATATTCTGAGTAGCCTACATATCAGATAGAGCAGCTGCAATACTTTGAAGCTGAGGCAACATGTAAAGTGAGAAATGGTACTAAAAATAAATCTGTGAAATGGAAACCTCAAATTTGAATATTTCTTCAGCACTGAGATTGGTTCGACCTCCAACTATTTTCATTCCAAAATTCTAAAGCTGATATATTTGTGAATCTTTTCTTTTTATCTTTATACATGATTCTTCTGATTCTTTATTACTACATAATGGAAGAACTTGAAGTACACTTAGCTCTGAAATTATTATGATCACAGTTATTAAGAAACACATGCCACACATAAATTAAACCATCCTCAAGCAATATTTATGACGTTTTAAATAGTAATCATATAATATCCCCTATCCACTATTCAATTCCTGACACCTATTTTACTTTGTGTAACTACTACTACCATGTATGACTATAGAAAAGGTAATAACACCAGGAAATTCAAGCTGCACCTTCACCGAGAAAGAATCTAGAAATACGATTAGTTTTCCCAAATCAAATAAACTTAAGCACCACAAGAATCAATCCTTCCTTTTTTGCATACTAAACTGCAACAAAATATTCTAAACACAGGAATTCAATCATCAACCTTGCTACAACATTTTTCAGCATCCAAAGTACACCAGGACATTTGAAATATCACAATACAGATCTATGCATAAACTCACCATCATTCGGCACACAGTTTGCATCGGAGACAGAACAAAGTAGCAGACACAAAAGATGCAATCAAAGGAAGATAATCGTGAAAACAATAAAGTAGAATGATAGATCTAGGCTTTACCTCAGTTAACCATGGGCAAAAATCGGCTTGAACTGTTCTACATCAAATATACATAAGCAAATTTCAGTTTAAGTTAATGCCAAACAACTCAAACCCAGCTTTGCAAACACGGCACATACAACTTTGCAACTTGGTACTTTCTATCATATAATTCAATCATTAATGAAGAACATAATTTTGTCTCAAGGATGATAGAATAATATGAAACAGTGGCAGTATTTATTTGATCACAGTGCAACGATGAAATACATGTTCTCCACATATCTCCAACATGATTACAGATAAACAGACAAACAAAGAAAACAACCACAGCT
>Ga0214542_1008518_pt1 | contig 16823 bp, 7 predicted proteins | sample CNSS1metaG_FD_160096 | JGI IMG/M metagenome (GOLD analysis project Ga0214542, IMG submission 160096) | Root nodule microbial communities from cowpea collected in UCLA plant growth center, Los Angeles, California, USA - CNSS1 | ecosystem: Host-associated > Plants > Roots > Nodule | place: USA... | reverse complement strand
CTTAGGTATCTTTTATTTGCTTAGAGGCCCCTAAACTCTTCTATATAAGGGGTGCTCCTAGACATGTAAAAGGGTTGAACATTTTAAAGTAAAAACACTCTTGTGTCTCAACCATTTGTGAGAGTTTTCTCCCTAGGGAGGGAATACTTTTAAGCCTTATCTTGCATAGCAAGTGGCGGCACACATCCACTCATCTTCAAGGTTGCCATGGCTTTTAGCCTAGCCTTGTAGTGGCGTAGTTCTCACATTTTTACCATTTCTTTCCTTTCCATTTTATGTGTTCTTCTTCCTTTAATTATTCTTGGTTTTTTATGGTTTATGTGCTTTCCATTTCCTTTTTGTTTTGAATCAATCCATCATCTTCTTCTCTTGAGCTTTCTGAAAGGAACCTTCATATCTAAATAGCTTGCTATCTTAATGTCCAGTGGGGATTTCACTTAGCTTTCTTAATCAAATCACACCATATTCAATAATCTTAAAAAGGAACAAGATAATCCTTCATCACCCCTCCTCAGGATGTCTACCTATATCCTCTCTAGACCGCATACTCCCAGTACTCAATGATGACAACGACACACTATCACTAGTACTAGACATACCTTTGAACAAAGAAAGATGCTGGCAGGTACAAAGAACTAATCAGACAGCTCTAATGCACGCGAATCTCTGATTTCAGAATTCTTACAAATGAGCCAACAAAAACACATTCTCCACACAACCCTCATTTATAAACGAGATTCGAAATGCTACAACTCCTTCCCGCCAAAAGTCACAAGCCATATGAAGCGTCACAATGCACACCAAAGGTCACCAACCTTAGAATGACGACGCAAAACCCCTTTGGATTAGACCTCTAACATTTGCCACCCTTTCACCTGCCTGAAACCTGTTCACATTTCAAGCCTTAACATTGTTCATCATATTTAAAGGCTGGGGGACTGGTGCACTACACCTAGGTGACGCAACGAAACACACCAACACTTCTCATCTCATCCTTTGTCGTTATAGATACACCGGCAAAGGCTAAGGGACTGGTGTACTACACCTAGGCGGCTTAGACTGACTATAGCCATCCGTCTACATAGCTCCCAAAAATGCAAATAATCATCATACATATGCCAAGCAAATGAAAGTAACCAGCCTAAACCGCTATAAGAGCAACCAACCTAAGTCGCTAAAGAAGTAACCGGCCTAAGCCGGTAACTTAAGGAAACTAAGCGAGAACTTGACAATTTCTTAGCATTACCAGCAAAACCTTTAAGGCCCACGATAATCGAACTAAGTGACATGGACTAAGGCCTAGACCCACCTACGGCCCAAACAGGGGCCCAACCCATGACGTGGCCAGACATAATTAATAATCTATAAATATACATGGACCCCAGCAATTAAAAGTACACATTCATTACTCCCTTAATTACGAGATTTGACTTCTTGAGAGTTTTCTGTTGACTTGAGCGTCGGAGTCTCCTCCGTACGTAACCCCTTCGGGTCCAACCGGTCCAAATCGAGATACCTACAGATAGCATATGCCAGCCAAGAAGAAGCCTATTGAGAAGATTGCGGATTGAGGTAAGGTAACGCTTGTGTCTGACATCTCTTATTTGTTCTACGCAGAAACAATATTTTATATATCAACTTTGTTCAAAATTTCAACAGAACAACTTTGGCAGTTAATCAAAGGGAATGTGTGTTTTTAAATTTAAAAAATTTCATCTTTTGGTAACACTTTTTTAATTTTTTTTACCCTTTTCATTGTTTATAATTTAAATGATTCATATTTTATATATAAAAATGGTTGAACATCTCAAAAGGAACATGTTGGTATTACTTAGAGGGCATTGGTGTTCTTAAATTTAAAATTTTCATCTTTTGGTAACAATTTTTTAATTTTTTCCTTAAATGATTCATATTTTATCTATAGAAATTATTTAACATTTCAAATAAAACACATTGGTCAATACTCAGAGGCGATTGTTGTTTTGAAATTTAAAAATATTTCATCTTTTCGTAACGCCTTTTTAATTTTTTTGGTATTTTCACCATTTACAATTTAAATAATTCATATTTTATATATAAAAATGGTTGACCATTTAAAAAGAAACACGTTCTGCAATACTTAGAGGGGATTGGTGTTTTTAAATTTGAAAATTTTCATCTTTTAGTAACACTTTTTTAATTCTTTTTACCTTTATCATCATTTAAAATTTTAATAATTAATATTTTATATATGAAAATTGTTCAAAATTTAAGAAGAAACACATTGGCCAATACTCAAAGGGAATTGATGCATTAAAATTTCATCTTTTTTTTTACCCTTTTCAAAGTTTACAATTTAAATGACTTATATGTTATATATAAAAATTGTTCAACATTTCAAAAGAAACACGTTGGGCAATACTCAGAGGGAATTTTGAAAAAAGTTCACATATAAAATATGAATTACTTAAATTGTAAACGGTGAAAAGGGTAAACAAAATGAAAAAAAAGTTACCAAAAGACGAAATTTTTCAAATTTAAAAACACCAATCCCCTATAAGTATTAACGTATTTCTTTTCAAATGGTTAACCATATTTATATATTAAATATGAATTATGTAAATTGTAAACGTTGAAATTGGTAAAATGAATGAAAAAAGCGTTACCAAAAGATGAGGTTTTTCAAATTTAAAAACACCAATCTCCTTCGAACGATTTTTATCTATAACATATGAGTCATTTAAATTGTAAATGGTGAAAAGGGTAAAAAAATTAAAAAAGTGTTACCAAAAGATGAAAATTTTCAAATTGTAATACACCAGTTCCCTTTGAGTATTGGCCAACTTCTTTTTTTTTTTTTTAATTTTGAACAATTTTCTTATAAAGTATGAATTTTTTAAATTGTAAACAATGAAAATGGTAAAAAAAAGAAAAAGCATTACCAAAAGGTGAAATTTTTTAAATTTAAAAACACCAATTGCCTATGAGTATAGGCCAACGTATTTTATTTGAAATGTTGAAAATTTTTTATATATAAAATATGAATCATTTAAATTGTAAATGGTCAAAAGGGTAAAAAAAATTAAAAAAGTGTTATGACAAAGTGAAAATTTTCAAATTTAAAAACACCAATGCCCTATAAGTAATACCCAACATGTTTCTTTTGCAATTTTGAACCATTTTTATATATAAAATATGAATTATTCAAATTGTAAACAATAAAAAGGTATAAAAAAATTAAAAAAGTGTTACCGAAATATGAAAATTTTTAAATTTAAAAAGAATCATTCCTTTTGAGTAACTACCAAAGTTGTTCTGTTGAAATTTTGAACAAACTTCATATATAAAATAAGAATTATTTAAATTGTAAGCCGTGAGAAGGGTAAAAAAGATGAAAAAAATGGTACCAAAAGATGAAAATTTTCAAATTTAAAAACATCAATCTTGAAATGTTGAACAATTTTTATACACAACATTTGATTCATTTAAATTGTACATAGTGAAAAGGGTAAAAAAAATAAAAAAACTAATACCAAAAGATGACAATTTTTGAATTTTAATGCACGAATTCCCTTTGAGTACTGGCCAAAGTTTTTCTTTTTAAATTTTGCATCATTTTCATATACAAAATATGAATTATTTAAATTGTAAACAGTAAAAAGTATAAAAAAATTAAAAAAGTGTTACCAATATATGAAAATTTTTGAATTTAAAAAAAACAATCCCCTTTGAGTATTGTCCAACGTGTTTCATTTGAAATGTTGAACAATTTTTATACATAACATATGACTCATTGAAATTGTAAACGGTCAAAAGGGTAAAAAGAATTAAAAAAGTGTTACCAAAAGGTGAAAATTTTCAAATTGAAAAACAACAATGTCCTCTAAGTAATACCCCACATGTTTCTTTTGAAATATTGAACCATTTTTATATATAAAATATGAATCATTTAACTTGTAAAAAAAAAAAAGGGTAAAAAAAAAAAAAAAAGTTACCAAAAGATGAAATTTTTTACATTTAAAAACATCAATTTCCTTTGAGTAACTGCCCCAGTTATTCTGTTGAAATTTTGAACAAAGTTCATATATAAAATATGAATTATTTAAATTGTAGAGGTTTAAAATGGTAAAAAACTCCTCTGAGTATAACCCAACGTGTTTCTTATGAAATGTTGAACAACTTTTATATATAACATATGAGTCATTTAAATTGTAAATGGTGAAAGGGTAAGAAAAATTAAAAAGTGTTACCAAAAGTTAAAAATTTTAGAATTTTAATGCACCAATTCCATTTGAGTACTGGCCAAAGTGTTTCTTTTTAAATTTTGAACAATTTTCATTATTAAAAATGAATTATTTAAATTTTAAACGGTGAAAACAGTAAAAAAAATGAAAAAAGCTTTACCGAAAGATGAAAATTTTCAATCCCATCAGAGTATTGCCCCACATGTTTCTTTTGAAATGTTGAACCACTTTTATATATAAATAATGAATCATTTAATTTGTAAACAATAAAAAGGGTAAAAGAAAATTAAAAAAGTGTTACCAAAAGATGATTGTTTTACATTTCAAAACACCAATTCCATTTGAGTAACTGCTAAAGTTGTTCTGTTGAAATTTTGAACAAAGTTCATATATAAAATACGAATTATTTAAATTGTAAAGATTAAAACATAAAAAAATTAAAAATGCGTTACCAAAAGATGAAATTTTTTAAATTTAAAAACACGAATCTCCTTTTAGTATCGCCCAACGTGTTTCGTATGAAATGTTGAACAAATTTTACATATAACGTATGAGTCAGTTAAATTGTAAACGGTGAAAAGGATAAAAAAAAGTTAAAAAAAGTGTTACCAGAAGTTGAAAATTTTAGAATTTTAATGCACCAATTCCCTTTGAGTACCGACCAAAGTGTTTCTTTTTAAATTTTGAACAATTTTCACATATAAAATATGAATTATTTAAATTTTAAATAGTGAAAACAGTAAAAAAAAAAAGAAAAAAGCGTTTCCAAAAGATGAAAATTTTCAAATTTAAAAAAAGCAATTTGCTCTGAGTATTGCCCAACGTGTTTCTTTTGAGATGCTGAACAATTTTTATATATAACATATGACTTATTTAAATTTTAAACGGTTAAAAGAGTGAAAAAGTCTAAAAAGTGTTACCAAAAGGTAAAAAATTTCAAATTTAAAAACACCAATGCCCTCTAAGTAATACCTCACATGTTTCTTTTGAAATGTTGAACCATTTTTATATATAAAATATGAATCATTTAACTTGTAAACAATGAAAAACGTAAAAAAAAATTAAAAAAGTGTTACCAAAAATGAAATTGTTTACCTGTAAAATCACCAATTTCCTTTGAGCAACTGCCAAAGTTGTTCTGTTGAAATTTTGAACAAAATTCAAATATAAAATATGAATTATTTAAATTGTAAACGATTAAAACGGTAAAAAAAATGAAAAAAGCATTACCAAAAGATGAAATTTTTGAAATTTAAAAACACGAATTTCCTCTGAGTATTTCCCAACGCGTTTCTTATGAAATGTTGAACAATTTTTATATATAACATATGAGTCATTTAAATTGTAAACAGTGAAAAGGATAAAAAAAAATTAAAAAGTGTTACCAAAAGATGAAAATTTTCAAATTATAATACACCAATTCCCTTTGAGTATTGGTAAAAAAATATAAATTATTTAAATAGTAAACGTTGAAAATGGTAAAAAAAAGAGAAAAAAGCGTTACCAAAAGATGGAACTTTTTAAATTTAAAAAAACCAATCGCCTTTGATTATAGGCCAATGTCTTTTATTTGAAATGTTGAACAATTTTTATATATAAAATATGAATCATTTAAACTGTAAACGGTGAAAAGGGTAAAAAAAATTAAAAAAGTGTTACCAAAAGGTGCAAATTTTCAAATTTAAAAACACCAATGTTCTCTAAGTAATACCCAACATGTTTTTTTTGAAATGTTGAAACATTTTTATATATAAAATATGAATCATTTAAATTGTAAACAATGATAAGGTAAAAAAAATTAAAATAGTGTTACCAAAAGATGAAAATTTTCAAATTTAAAAACACTGATTCCGTTTGAGTAACGGCCAAAGTGGTTCTGTTGCAATTTTGAAAAAAATTCTTATATAAAATATGAGTTATTTAAATTGTAAACGGTGAGAAGGGTAAAAAAATGAAAAAAGCTTTACCAAAAGATGACATTTTTCAAATTTTAAAACACCAATCTCCTCTGAGTATTGTCCAACGTGTTTCTTATGAAATATTGACCAATTTTTATATATTACATTTGAGTCTTTGAAATTGTAAAAGGTTAAAAGGGTAAAAAAAACTTAAAAAAATGTTACCAAAAGATTAAAATTTTCAACTTGTAATACACCAATTCCCTTTAAGTATTGGCCAAAATGTTTTATGTGAAATGTTGAAAATTTTTATATATATAATATGAACTATTTAAATTATAAACGTTGAATACAGTAAAAAAAATTAAAAAAGATTTGCCATAAGATGAAAGTTTTCAAATTTAAAAACATTGTTTCCTTTTGAGTACCGGCCAAAGTGGTTCTGTTGCAATTTTGAACAAATTTCAAATATAAAATATGAGTTATTGAAATTGTAAATGGTGAAAAGGGTAAAAAAAATTAAAAAAGCTTTACCAAAAGATGAAAATTTTCAAATTTAAAAACACCAATCTCCTCTGGGTATTGCCCAACTTGTTTCTTTTGAAATGTTGAATAATTTTTTTATATATAATATGGATTATTTAAATTGTAAATGGTGAAAATGGTAAAATAAAATGAAAAAAGTGTTACCAAAAGATTAAAATTTTCAAATTTAAAAACAACAATCCCCTTTGAGTATTGCCCAACGTGTTTCTTTTGAAATGTTGAACAATTATTATATATAACATAAGAGTCATTTAAATTGTAAACCGTGAAAAAGGTAAAAAAAATGAAAAAAGTGTTACTAAAAGATGAAAATTTTCAAATCCCCTTTGAGTATTTCCAACGTCTTTTTTTGAAATTTTGAATCATTTCTTATAAAAAAATATGAATTATTTAAATTGTAAACGGTGAAAATGGTCAAAAAAATGAAAAAAACGTTACCAAAAGTTGAAATTTTTTAACTTTAAAAACACCAATCGCCTCTGAGTATTAGCCAACGTGTTTTATTAGAAATGTTGAACAATTTTCATATATAAAATATGAATCATTTAAATTGTCAACGGTCGAAATGATAAAAAAATTAAAAAAGTGTTACCAAAAGGTGAAAATTTTCAAATTTAAAACACCAATGCCGTTTAAGTAATACCCATTATGTTTCTTTTGAAATTTTGAACCATTTTATATATAAAATATTAACCATTTAAATTGTAAACAACGTTGAAAGATGAAAATTTTCAAATTTAAAAACACCAATTCCCTTTGAGTTACTGTCAAAGATGTTCTGTTGAAATTTTGAACAAAGTTCATCTGTACAATATGAATTATTTAAATTGTAAATGGTGAAAACGGTAAAAAAAATGAAAAAAGCATTACCAAAAGATTAAATTTTTGAAATTTAAAAACACCAATCTCCTCTGAGTATTGCCTAACGTGTTTCTTATGAAATGTTGACCTTTTTTATATATAACATGAGTCATTTAAATTGTAAAGGGTAAAGGGTAAAAAATTAAAAAAGTGTTATCAAAAGATGAAAATATTCAAGTTTAAAAACACTGATTCCCTTTGAGATAAAGACCCAAGTGCTTTTGTTGCAATTTTGAAGAAATTTGATATATAAAATATGAGTAATTTAAATTGTTAACGATGAAAAGGGTAAAAAAAGTTGAAAAAAACCTTACGTAATTATAATTTTTTTTACGTATTAAATATTTAAAAAGTTTCATCTTTTGAAAGCATTTTTTTTATTTTTTTACCCTTGTCACTGTTCACAATTTAAATGACTCTTATGTTGTATATAGAAGTTGTTCAACATTTCAAAAGAAACACGTTGGGTAATACTCAGAGGGGATTGGTGTTTTTAAATTTGAAAATTTTCATCTTTTGGAAATGTTTTTTTCATTTTTTTTTACCATTTTCACTCTTTCAATTTAAATAATTCATATTTTATATAAGAAAAATGTTCAAAATTTCAAAAGAAACACATTGGGAAATACTTAGAGGGGATTGGTGTTTTCAAATTTTAAAATTATCACCTTTTGGTAATGGTTTTTTCATTTTTTTTACCCTTTTCACTGTGTACAATTTAAATAATTGATATTTTCTATAGGAAATTTGTTCAAAATTTCAACAGAACCACTTTAGTAGTTACTCAAAGGGAATAGGTGTTTTTAAATTTGAAAATTTCATCTTTTGGAAACACTTTTTTAATTTTTTTTACCCTTCTCGCCGTTTACAATTTAAATGACTCATATTGTATATAAAAGTTGTTCAACATTTCAAAAGAAACACATTGGGCAATACTCAGAGGGGATAGATGTTTTTAAATATGAAAATTTTGATCTTTTCGTAAGACTTTTTCATTCTTTTTAACCTTTTTCACCGTTTACAATTTAAATAATTGATATTATATATACAAAACTTTTTCAACATTTGAAATAAAACATTTTAGCCAATGCTCAAAGGGAATTTGGGTATTACAATTTAAAATTTTTTATCTTTTGATAACACTTTTTTAATTTTTTTTACCGTTTCCACCATTTACAATTTAAATAACTCATGTGTTATATATAAAAATTCTTCAACATTTCAAATGGGTGTAGAAATAATCTATGTGTCAAATTGGAGTAAAAATAATATAGTTGTCAAATAGGTGTAAAAATATTTTAGGTGTCAAATCAGAGTAAAAAAAACTAGGTGTCAATTGGGTATAAAAGTATTTTACATCTAAAATGGGTGTAAAAATATTTTAGGTGTCAAATGGGAGTAAAAAAAATTTTGTTGTCACGTAGGTGTGAAAATATTTTAGGTGTCAATTAGGAGTAAAAAAACTTAGGTGTCAAATGTGTATAAAAATATTTTAGGTGTCAAATGGGTGTAAAAATATTACAGGTGTCAAATAGGTGCAAAAATGTTTTAGGTGTCAATGTGTAAGACCCGTAAAATTTAATTAATTAGTTAAATAATTAATTAATAAATGCGAGTGGGAAGATCATTTATGACATTAATTTCTGATTGGTATGATGTGGAAAAGTATTAGCTTAAATGCTTGAGAGTACTTTGATTGCGTGAGAGGACTTGGGTTCGAGTCCTATGTATGCCAATTTTGTGTTATTAATTGTTATTGTTTTTTTTAATATACGTTAGTCATGTTGTGGAATAATATGATATTTGAGTTGTATTAGTTTGCATGAAATATGAATTTGGCATTGGCATGGTTATGGGTTCAAGTCTTGGAGAACTCAAGTTAAACTTTATTTTTGCCATTTTGGGTTTTGGATAGAATTGGAAGGGTTAAAGGAAATCCTTGGGCAGCCAAAACACTGATTCAATGAGCATTAAGTGGAAATAATGATAATTTTCGTTTTGGCTATTAATCTTAATTAAGAACCAAATTTAAGTGACCAATTAAAGGGGGAGAGAAAGGTTTTTGGTTGGGCTGTCATTTGAGATTTTCGTATAGCAGACTATTATGAGAGAAAACACTGCATTACTGAGTGAGACAAATAGTTAAGAGGAAGAGAAGGGCAGAGGCAAAGTTATTGTGGTGCTAAGGAAGAAAGGATCAAAGCTTTAGTCAAGTTGAAGTAAGGATTCCAGGTTAGGGGAGTTTTCATGTTAGTTTTTATGTATGAACATGAATTACATAGTCTTTGATATTAATTGTATGCATTACTTTAGTGTAATTCATATTTTCTAGGTTTCTGGAAATTTTCCAGAAATCGCCTGGCGGGCTGTTCATAGTCGCCAGGCGGCACATACCATTTTTACGTATTTCTAGGTTTCCTGGAGAAACCGCTTGGCGGTGAATCCTTGTACCACCAGGCGATGCAAGCCTGTACCCATTTTCTAGGTTTCTCTGATGAACTGCCTGGTGGAGATGAAGTTCTGCCAGGCGACGCGAGTCTATTTGGCTCGATTTTATGATTGTGTGCATTCTGGAATGATTTTAATCGGAGGAAAACCAAGGGTTAGTGGTTACGAGTTGATTGAGGTTGTATTTTGTTGATTTCCAGTACAAATGATGATTATAATTGATGGAACAATTTTAGGGTTGAAAAGAATGGGAACTTTTGCTATTAGATCAATTGGTGCTGAAATCTTATGAAGGAATGGTCAAAGTTGAGTGGGGGATTGAATATTGGGTTGTATACGAGTGTGTTAGAGTATGAACTAAAAGGAAATTGGACAGGAAACACATAAAGGGAATGAGGGAAGTTGTTAAAGGGTGTAACAGAATCTAGAAATGGTCAGGATTGATGCACCGCCTGACAGGCTATAACGTGCCGCCAGGCGACAACGTAGCACCATAAGCGTTCTGGGGATTTTTGGCGTACTGGTTCGTGTTTGACGTTGGGGTAAATTTTGGCATGTAATGGGGTTGATGAATTAGTGAAAAGGAGTGATTTGAAATATTACGAAAATTGGAGGAGTAACTTGCTTGGAGAAAATGTAAATGAGAATTTAAGAGTGAGTTAGCTATATGTAAACGTAAGTGTAAGATTGATTGGATTATAATACAGTGCAATATTAGTACATATCAGCGCATGTTTAGTTAGCCATGGAAGGTTGACTTAATGTAACTTGGTAAATTGGTGTATGAGGATATGTTTGGCAAACCAAATAATAGAACAAGGTACAAAACCGTAATAGGGTCTTGGAGGGACTCAAAGTAATACTGTCAAGAAGTGCAGGAATTAGTCATGAAGTAGTAGAAGTTTCATGGGCTGGTAGGTGGGTAAGCCTTTTAAAGTAAAGAAATCCACTTAGCGTTATGATGAGACTTGAAATTTTGTAGGCATAGGGATATTGGCAAGGAAACAATATTAAGAAATTGAGGTTATAGGAAAGGGAAATCACGTGATTAAGGTTTAATGAATGGTATAACTAAAGATGTATAAGTAAGGATCTGTAGGGTGTAAGACAGAAACCAGTACTGGGCAACCACTAGTATGTCGCCTGGAGGCTAGCAAGGCTCCGTCAGGCGATAGCGTCAGAGCAAGAGGTACTGGAAGTTCGTGGCGCCTGGCGACGAGGGTCAACCCGCCAAGCAATAGAGAAAGAAATAGTGGGTTCCTGGAGCTTTGGCGCCTGGCGGGGCGGGTGGTTCCGCCGGGCGGTGGCCGCTGTGTTTAAGTGTTCTGAGGCGCTTGGCGCCTGGCGGTACGTGTCCCCCGCCAAGCGGTCTGGAAGCTGTAGCGCCTAATGGTACGTGTCCCCCGCTAGGCGATTTGGTTGGTGTAAGTCCTAGTTGTTGGATTTTTTTAAGGTGTGACCTACAAGGCTTTTGGTGATGCTTCAAAGGTAAGATTGTTGGGTTCCTTGAGTTGAGCTAGGAACGTATCCCTTGAGTTGAGCTCGGGATAGGGGTTAAGCACGTAGCATTTCTCGAGTTGAACTCGGAATGGCATCCCTCGAGTTGAGCTCGGGATGGCGGATGAACACGAGGAACCCTTGAGTTGAGCTCGGGTTGGCGAGTGTTGCCGGTGTGACTGTGCTGGTTGTGGCCAGTATGGATGGGTCCAGATAGATTGCCCTCCTCAGTAAATAGCTTATGACTTTGTGATGGAGGTGATTTTAGCCTTATTCAAAGGTGTTTTCTAACTTCAATCAATTTATTTTCCTCAATTCTTCTACTCCCTTGGTCTCTTTATATAGGACTTGGACTGGGTTTTTCGGTTGCTAAAACCTCTCAAATATCTTTTAAAATAAAGATAAAGATAAATATTCAAAGATATTTGGAGAGATCTAAACTAAATGACAAATATAGTTTGGTTAATAATTTATGATATAATTAAATAAATTAATTATTTAAAGATATCTAATAAATTATTAACAAATAATATTTGCATTAATTTTCTCAATAAGCCATTTTTAATCATGTAGTCCAAATTGCAGACACATCCAAAAATATCAATATTTGCAATTAAACCCCTCTTGTTTGACCAGTCTTTGACCAGATTTGAATATTTGACCAGAGTTGACTGTTTGACCAGGTTTGACTAGTTTGACTGTGCAATAGAAACTAACACGTGGCAGCTCCTTCTCTCACCAGAATTAGGGTTTCACTCTCACACTCTTCTCCAACAAAGCTGCTACGTGATGATGGTTGCGGCTGCCGTTTTCCGGCGACAAAGGCGTGATAGTGGAAGTTGCGCGCTCGTTGCTGCTGCGCGGTGGCTTGTCAAGCTTGGTGTGATGGTTTCTGTTGCTGTGTTGGTGCAGGTCTATTCCAGCGTCAATGGTTCGCGTTTCTAATGGTGGAGAATGAAGATGCGCGAGATGGAAGATGATTCCATGGTGATTATTCGAACATCTGGTGCGAATCTGGATCTGCTATGGTTCAGAAACTTGGTGCTCTACTCCTCTCTTCTCCGGTGACATGGTTGGAGTCGTAGGTGCTGAGATGGAGTTTGCGCCTATCTATAGCAGTGAAGTTGGTGGTTATCGTGGCCGAATTGGTTGCTACAGAGATGAAAAATGGAACTGCAATAGATGCGTGAAGAAGAGGACGCTATCTGCTTAGAGATGACGACGAAATTGTGGTGAATGACACAGATCTGCTTTCGAATGGTGTTGCTCCGGTGAATGGCGGTGACGGAGTAGTGGCTGCCAGCGTCGGGCCTGATGGAGGTGATTTTAGCCTTATTCAAAGGTGTTTTCTAACTTCAATCAATTCATTTTCCCACCTTTAAATGAGCTTAAAACTTAACTTCAGCTGCATCAACAAACGTTAAAATATCCAAAAATAATTTATGCAGCTAAAGTTAACTTTTTAAGACATTTTAATCACACAAGCTCAAATACCCTAATTATCAGAATTATCAATTAAATCACTCTTTAAGCACACAAATTCAATTAAATACCCAGAATTAAACATTAAATGAGGGCAAAAATACGCACTCATCATACCGACACACTTATCCTTTTGCACTCCTGGGCAAAATTAAACAATTTCAAAACTTGTTCTGAGGTATTTTATTTCACATCAACACTGGATCAAAGGAATGAACATCATTGGAGACAAATCAATACTCTAGAAATCAAATTATCATGTATATACAAATGGAAAGATTCTATTTTTCACACATGAATTAATCTTTTGAATTCACAAGACAATCAATTATGAAAGAAAGCACTTAAGATAAAATGTATATGTTCTCTCCAAAATTCACTCAAGTGTCTTGGCTTGTTTTTTCACTCAAAATACTCATGTAAGTAAACTCTCATAATACTTAACAAGACTCTAATATTCAAAAACTTTCAGAAAACATGCATTCAAAGATCATGAGGAGTCTTTTACAAGTTATAATGGGACCAAGGTAAAGGTAGGAAAAATTTTAGAATTTTTGGGTTTTTGAAATAGTAATGTAGGAAGAATAATGGAGCATAATTTCAAAAACAACTCTTTTTCGTTTATTGCTTTTTTGCTCTTTCTTTTTTTTAGAAAGCAATTATTTCAACACTTTTTCATCAACAATTTTTCCTTTTGCCATTTTTATTAATTTGTGGGTGAGGTACTCACCCACACACTTTATTCCTCAACCATTCTTGAACACAATCCATTAGCTCCTTCTTTCTTCCTAAGGTAGAATATGGTTAACTTCATTAACTTCAACAACATCCTTAATATGTCCATCAGTAGACATATTACTATGACAATCATTATATCCATCAGTAGATATATCAATATGATGTGATTCCTGATGAGTCATTATTTTCCTCCATTCCACTAGCCCTTGTGTACCCATTTTACAGTTGTTCAGTACTTAATTGTTCATCTTTAGTGTGTTTTCATCTGTTGGGCTTTATTGGGCCACTGTTCCGAATTTGGGTTAATTTCGCATTATTTGGCCTAATTTTCGTTTTTTAATTATTTTTAGGTATTTGGGTGAAGCAAATTTTGGAGCTTGGACATTAATATTTAGTTCAAGAGAGTCACCACATCGTTGCCACTTTAATTCCATGTCATCAGAGTGAATGGGTCAACATTTGAGGCCCAGAGTGGCATTTTTATAATTTTACAGCTCATAATGGCATTTTTGTAAATACTAGTGGCAAGGGGTGAGGTGACCACGAGTTTTAGGTCATTCAACATGCAACAGCTGCTTTCTTCCTTCTCCACTCTCTCAAACCTCCATTTTTGTTGTTTTTAAGCTTTGGAAGGTGACCCATGGTGGCACAAGCTATTTTTTTCATGTTTTCCACTCGTTTTTTTACGTTTTATGAGTCTTGGATAAGAGTTATTGCTTGTATTCACATTTACTACACTTTGGGTGACATTTATATTGAAGCATTTTCGTTTTTGGTGGTTGTTTTCATTGTTCTTCTATTATCCCTTGCTCATTTCGTTTGCTGCACCATTTTAAGCTTTCAGTGTCAATTTGAAGTCATTTGAACGGTTGAATTGCAAATTCTGTTGAGAAGCCTAATTCGGATTCCATGAGGAACTAAGTTTATGTGTTGATTCTTTGCAGATATTGGATTGAAACCTTGAGATAAGTGTTTTGTTTGGTGGAGTTATGTTAATCTCTCAATTCTGAATTTGCATTTGGGTTTAAATTAAGAAACCATTCTATTTTTGCCTAATTTGCAGAGTGGAATCATTGTGTGTTCATGCTTAGTGAACTGTAGCAGATTCATGGATGTGTGCTTTGCTTAATTGCACTTCAGTTCGAGTTCATCTGCGCTTAGTAATTAATTCAGATCCATTAGCGTTAATATAACAATTTTGAGTTATAATCCATGATTGGTGGATGTTCATTTGAAGCAAAGAATCAACACTATTTTTACATTGATTTTACACGTTTGCATTTAAGTTTTCAATTGTACGTTGCATCCGTAAATCTGCCAAACTCCCCTATGTTATTGTTGTGTTTATCTGGAAATTGAAGCTTTGAATGAAAATATTGGTCGTTGGGAGACAACTTGGTTCACTTTCATGTACTGCATTTTAAGTGTTTTAATTTGGTGGGGTACGGCCTCTATCAATTCCGTTATTGCTTTTTCAGACTGATTTTGCAAGCTTTGTGGCGACATTCATCATCTCTTTCTGATTTGTCTGATTCATCTTCATCATTTCAATCATCATATTCATCATATCTTCCAAACTGACCTTTCTCACTGCTTGATTCATTAGCTGACTCAAATCTTCAGACATTTGTTCATCTCTGATGGCCAACTTCAGAATCACATCTTTGATTTCATGACGAAGTTCGTTAAAATCTGGATTTTTAGGAAATCTCTGATGGGGTTGAGGGGTGGTATTAACAGTTACAAGTAATTCTATGAAGTTGTTCTTACTTGCATCCCTCAACATATCATATAGTATTTGCTTATTTTCATACCACTCTTGCTCAATATTTCTACATCTTTGATCAACTCGCAACGTTTCATCCATGGACTCTAATTTCTCTATAACTTAACCCATTAATATCATAACTTCCTTGTAAGATGGTCCATTGGTTGCTTTAACTTGTTGTGGTGGTACATATTGTTGCTGAAAACTATTTGGAATATATGGTTGCTTAGGTGGACACTCAGAATATGTTGTTGCTCATATCCCAAGAAAGATGATCTAGGATATAGATCATTAAATTGTCGTAAAGTTAACCCACTTATATCAGGTGCAGAAGTAGGTGTGACAATTTGTTGCTGAAAATCACGTGGTTGTTGTGTATAGCAATTGTAATCCATTTGAAAACTACAATGTTGATTACTTTCGTATGAAAAATTATTTTGCATTTTTGAAAGAGGTGTTTTGAAAAGAAATAAGTTGAAAGCTTGTTGAGTAGACTTCCAGAAAAGAGAGGTGTGTCTCAATGGACAACTTAAGTACCTTGTCTTTCCTTAGCCAAAGTGTTTCCTAACTAGTTTCACAAATTTCCCAACAAAAATCCTCAACCAAAAATTATGCTTAAACAAATAAATAAAATAAAGTAACTAAAAAGATAACTAAAGAAAATTAAAAAAATGTTAAAAAAAATTGAGAAAAAAAAATGTTAGTGATAAACAAAAAAAAAATCAAAAGAAAAAAATCAAAAAAAATCAAAAAAATAAGAACTAAAATGATAAAAATTCTAACCGTGTTCCCCGGTAACAGGGCCAAATTTGATAACACTGTCGTTGACGCGATCAAATTAATACTACTTATCTATAACAACTTTAGTATTGTTAAGAAAGTAGTCAACAAAATAGAAAGGGTAAAGTAACCCAAAGTCGTCTCCCAACGAACACGAAATTGATTTTTAACAAATTAGTTCTTATAAAACTATACAAGAGTTAGTCAAATAAAATTATAAAAAAAATATGAAGGATAAGGAAAAAAATAAAATAAGATATAAACAATAGTAAAGAAAATAGATTGATTCCATTGCTTTTTCAAAATAGATTCATCATTGGTTATCTAAAGATTATTGTTCAATTAATTATTGTTGTAGATTTACAAATTAATCAATGTAAAGTCTCAATTATTTTGTTGGCGTTCTCACTTTTCACCAAAGTACAGTCTCAATTAAAAGTGAGAACTTTTAGATTCTCCACAGTAAATTCAACCAAAGTACAGTCTCAATCAAATTTTACTATGCCTAATCATGTCTATTCTTTTATCTCCTCACCAAATAAAAAGCTTAATTAATCAAAGTAAAGTCTCAATTAATTGTAG
>Ga0214542_1008517_pt1 | contig 16825 bp, 15 predicted proteins | sample CNSS1metaG_FD_160096 | JGI IMG/M metagenome (GOLD analysis project Ga0214542, IMG submission 160096) | Root nodule microbial communities from cowpea collected in UCLA plant growth center, Los Angeles, California, USA - CNSS1 | ecosystem: Host-associated > Plants > Roots > Nodule | place: USA... | reverse complement strand
GCCCCTCCTGGGGCTTGAAGCGCATCCGGCTGTGCACGCCCTTCCAGATCACCGCCTCGATCTTGGCGCTCTCGTCCTTGAGCGCGAAATAGCAATGGCCGGAGGAATGCGCCCCGCGGAAGCCGGAGATCTCGCCGCGGACGCGGACATGGCCGAAGGCGTCCTCGACCGTCCGTTTCAGGGACAGGGACAGTTCGGAGACGGTGAATTCAGGCGCGTTGAGCAGTAGTTCCGCAGGCGGCATAGCAAACGATTCGGCATTTCGGGGTCAGGCCCGACGTTAAGGATTTTCGCAGGCAAGCGCCAATCGATTCGGGGGGTGCCGGGGAACCGCCCTGGAAGGCGACTTGACCCGCCTGAATTTTCATATATGAAATTGTAAAATCATATATGGATTCAGAGGAAGCGGACCCGATGACTGCGGTTACTGATCCCGACGACCGCCGCGGACGCATGTTCGGGCAGTACCAGCTCAAGCCGAATAGCGGGGTCAATCCGCCCTATTCGCCGGCTTATCCGGTGGAGTGGGGCTGCACCTTGCGCACCGTCGAGATCATGACCCGTGTCGCGCCCGGCAAGGTCGCGACCTTGCTCGCAGAGACGCCGTTCGAAATCGCCAGCGACCGCGTGGCCTTTCGTATCATGCGTTCGCCTGGCCATTCCCTCGACGTGCACGCGGGCGAGATGTTCGACCTGATGATCTCGGTGCCCGTGCGCTACAAGGGGCTGTTCACCGAGACGCACATCTTCATGTATTGCAGCGATCCCATGGGGATCTGCGCCGGGCGCGAGGTGTTCGGCTACACCAAGAAGGATGCGCATTACGCGTTCGACGAGCATGCCGATGGATCGATCACTGGATGGGTCCGCCGCCGCGGCATTCCGCTCGCCGATTTCGCCTTCACGCCGGATCCGTCTGCGCCGGTCGTCCGCATCGTCGACGGCGACGAGCTGCCGGCCGGCGAGATCCATGTGCGCCGTCTGCCGCATCCCGAGCGGCTCGGCACGGCCTATGCGGACATCGCCTATCGCCGCACGCCGCTGAAATACTCCAAGCCAGTGCCGGGCCGTGCCTCAATGACGCTGCACGCCAGCGCGTACGATCCGATTGCCGAGCTCGAACCGGAAATCCTCGGCGCGCATTTCATGGTGTCGGACGTCTATGGCGGCGGATTCGAGGTCGAGGACCGGCGACTCATCGAGCGCCTCACACCCTGAACAACAAGATCAGCCTGCGTGCGATGTACATGCGGGCGACGAAAATTGGGAAGAAACACGCATAAGGCAAAGGAGGGTCTGCCCATGGCAGCACGATTTCGAGTGAGCCGCCGCCGGCTGCTGGCTGGCGCCGGCGGATTGGCGTTGGGCATGACGGGGCTCGGTGCACGGGCGCAAGAAGCAAAGCCGCTCCGCATCGGCGTGCTGACTGATATGTCCAGCCTCTATGCCGATGTCACCGGCCCGGGCTCGCTGCTGGCGGCAAGGATGGCGGTCGAGGATTTCCAGGCATCGTCTCCCAGGATGACCCGGCCGATCGAGATCATCAGCGGCGACCACATGAACAAGGCTGATCTCGGCGCCAATATCGCGCGCGAGTGGATCGACCGGCAAGGCGTCGATGTCATCGTCGATGCGCCGAACTCGGCCGTCGCCCTCGCGGTGCGCAACGTCGTGCAGCAGAACAACAAGACGCTGTTGGTCTCCGGCGCCTCGTCGTCGGACCTGACCGGCAAGTCCTGCTCGCCCAATCTCGTGCACTGGACCTACGACACCTACGCGCTCTCGTCGGGGGTCGCGCGCGCCGTCGTCGAGAGCGGCGGCAAGAGCTGGTTCCTGCTCACGGCCGACTATGCCTTCGGCCATGCCATGGAAGGCGACATTAAGAACGTCGTGCAGAAATTCGGCGGCAAGGTTCTCGGCGGCGTCCGCACGCCGATCAACACGCAGGATTTCTCATCCTTCCTGTTGCAGGCGCAGTCTTCGAAGGCGGAAATCATCGCATTGATCAACGCCGGCGGCGACACCATCAACTCCATCAAGCAGGCCGTCGAATTCGGGATTCCGCAAGGCGGCCAGCGCGTGGTGGCGACGGTGCTGTATCTCAGCGACGTGCATTCGCTCGGCTTGAAGATTGCGCAGGGGCTGCAGTTCACCGAAGCTTTCTATTGGGATCTGAATGACGATACGCGTGCCTGGACCAAGCGATTCGCGCCGCGCAACAACGGCCGCTATCCGACCGCGCTGCATGCGGGTGCCTACGCCACGACGCTGCATTATCTGAAGGCCGTTGATGCGCTTGGCGCCTCCAGCGACGGCAAGGCGGTGGTCGAACAGATGAAGAAGCTGCCGACCGACGATCCTCTTTTCGGCAAGGGGAGCGTGCGCGCCGACGGTCGCAAGCTGCACAACATGTATCTGTTCGAGGTGAAGACCCCCAGCGATTCCAAATATTCCTGGGACTATTACAAGCTGGTCAAGACCATCGCGCCGTCCGAGGCCTGGCGGCCTGTGGCGGATGGCGGCTGCGAGTTCCTGAAGTCGTGAGTGGCACGGATCGGCCGGTCGCGCTGGTCACGGGCGGCGGGGGCGATATCGGGCGCGCCATTGCGCTAAAGTTGGGGCAGATGAGCGCTGCGGTCGCGATCGTCGACCGCGACGAAGCGGCTGCACGCGCCACCGCACAGCTGGTCGAGAAGGCCGGGGCAAGGGCGCTCGCCATCCGCGCGGATGTCTCCCTCGCTCAGGATACGATCGCATTCGTAGAGGCGACCGAAGCACGTCTGGGGCCGATCGGCATCTTCGCCAACAACGCGGGCATCGAGGGCGTCGTCGCTCCTCTTCACGAATATCCCGACGAAACGTTCGATCAATTGCTGCAGGTGAACGTCAAGGGCGTTTTTCTCGGCCTCAAGCACGTGATCGCCAGGATGATGCAACGCGGGACGGGCGCGATCATCAACACCGCATCGACGTCCGCGATCCGCGGACGTGCAGGGCTCGCAGGCTACGTCGCCTCCAAGCACGCCGTGCTCGGACTGACGCGCACGGCAGCGCTCGATGTCGCCGGAACGAAGATCAGGATCAACGCCGTTCTGCCCGGTCCGGTCGAGTCGCGCATGATCCGGGAGTTGGAAGGCCAGGCGCGCGAGGGCGCCATCACAATGCGTCGAAATGCTGCGAGCGCGCACGGACGACCGCAGGACGTCGCGAACATCGTTGCCTTCCTCGCATCCGACGAGGCTGCTCACGTGAACGGCGCGGCCTGGATCGTCGATGCCGGCATGACCGCCGGTTAGAGCGTGAGCGTCCATTTTGAAATGCCCGTGTTTGCCATCGTATCAACAAAATGCTCGGCGTCGCCGTAGTGAACATCCGGTAAGCCTTCAAAGCGCGTCGCGAGCCCGTCTCGTACGTTGCGTTTGCCCTCGAAGCGGGAGCCCCAAGGCTTGCTTCCCCTCGGCATCTCCAAGACACAATCGTCAGCAAAGAACTCCATGATGGAATCCAAGTCGTGCGCGTTGAACGCTTCACCCGGCGCCGTCAATTTCGATCGAATGTCCATCCTTCCCTCCATCGAGTTCCCGGAAGGGATACAATAACACAAGGGCACACAGGTGAGTTGAAGGGCCGATTAGACGTTTGGTCGATGTCGCCTTCGGGTCATCAGCGCCGTTTGGAAGCTCGGCCGGTCGCTCCCGCTCTGTCCCAACCAACGTGTACGCCGCCTGAACCTCGCCTAAGGGCCACAAGCGGCGGTCGAAGTGAGCACGGCCCCCGCGTCCGATCTACCGTGCATGTGAGCCAACAGCTGTGAGGCCGATGAAGTGCTGGCGCTTTCGCTCTGACGCACGACTATTTTAATATCCGAGCAAGTGAGAGCGGCCCAAAGCCGCCCTCACTCGCCACTGCCGATCTTTGATGTCGGCGGTTGATCAGCTAGCTCAACGCTCAGTCTTGTCGATGTCGGCCCTGGTTTTCTTCACCGTATCAGCAACTCTCTCAGTACGTTCGGCCGCTTCTTTGCGTACCACCAGTTCTTCACCGGCTCGAGTCTCCTTCTGGACTACGGGCTCCTCATGCAGCTCTCGCACCTCGTACTCCCGTTCCGTTGGTTGCCCTGTCGCAGCTCCCGTAGCTGGACGGCGCTCGATGACAGTTCGCTCATCGCGCAGTTGTACGTCCTTTTGTACAGGCTCCTCGACTACGTAAGTTCTTATATGCTTGACGGTTTCGGTGGCCCGTTTGCCCACCTTCAATTCTTCTTCCGGGAGAGGGATAACCTTCTCGGGTTCGTGGCCTTGAGAGTCATACCCTTCTTGCCTCACCGAGGGTCCTGACACTCCGCTTCCGACCGCTGTCGAGCCGCCCCCATTTTCTTCGTGGATCTCGACCGGATTGTACTCCTGCAGCACACCTTCGATGCGTTCGAGATCGGCCATGGTGGGAGCATCCACTAGCACCGACAATGCGGTGCCGCCCCTTTCCATGTGGCTTTCATACAGGCGGCGCTCGTCTGCCGGTACATCGCTTCCAAACAGCCAGTCCCAGAAACTTCCTCCATCCGAGCTTTCGCTTGCTCTTTCGCTGCTTGACTGTGATGGCTGATTGCTCAGCCTCACATGATCTGCTGGAACGCCTGAACCGACCACAGCACGGTACGCTTCCTCTGCATCGTTACGAGAGTTGTATACTGCTACCACGCATTGTCCTTGCATGTTTGCCTCCTCTATGGACATGCGCCCAACGCCAGAGACAACGCATCGTTCTTAATTTTTTTCGCAAGGTTTGCGAAGCGCTCGCTATAGACGGGGCTGCCGGGCAACGACGCGAGCTTGGAGCTACCGCTCTTAGATTTGGACCGGCGGCGATGCGAGCATACTGTCGCGACAGGCTGCAAATCAGCTTATCGAACACTCACCTCGTCCTTAGTCCGACAAAACCCGGAGCGATTGCGTAACCATCCATGCCGCGAATGAAGCCACGGTCGCCAAAGACGATCGTTTGGAGCCGCTCGTCCGCGCGCGACCACCTTCCTGATCATCTGCCAGAGATGATGCATGATCAGGTCGCCTGCTTCAACGAACGAGGGACAAAGCGCTGAAGCGACGCCTTTCGGTGAGCTGACGAACTTGGTTGTTCGAGCTGAAGTCGATTTCTCGGGTCGTTGTTGTCATCGACGGGCGACTTGCGCCGACACTGTTGGATTCACGGCCCCGGCTTGCCCTGCAAAGAACGCGGCCAAGGCGCCCAGTAACAATGCCACTGCCGCGAACAATGCACCTTGTGAGACGCGCTTGGCAGCTGTATCCGCCGCCTGCTTTGCCTGCTCCTTCGTCTTGGCTACCGCTTCCTTATATTGCTGTTGGTACTGACTGATCTGCGCCTTTGCTTCGTCTTGAGATATATTCTGAGCCTTGGCTAGAGCCTCGGCCGCCTTGTCGTTAGCCGCTGCCTGCTGAGAAGCGTCACCCGTTAGCGCCGCGCGGACGGCTGTGGCCGCGGCATCACGAAGCGCGGCGGGATCTTGCCCTCCCGAGGCGCCTTTAACTTTGCTTTCGATGGCAGCCATCGGGTCGCTAACATTGTTCAGCGTAGGCGCTGCCGCTTGAACTGCCGTTTGGACCGACCCTCCCAGCGCTTTGCCCGCTCCGCCCAAAGCGGAAGATGCTGTGCTGAGAGCGCCACCAGCCAAGCCGGAAGCGGCGGAAGAAAGCAGATACATCACCGCCAGCGTTGAGACTGCCCATGACATTAATCCATGATAAGCCGTCGTTGAAGCAGACGCCTTGCCAGAAAGCCGACCGGCTATGTAGCCGCCCAGTGCCGCAGCCAGAATGCCGGAAACTATAAACCAGATACCTGCACCAACCGACATCGAGCTTGCGCTGGGCGTGCTACCTTCCCCAACGTCTACCGTGGATAAACCCACGCCAAGGCCGATCATGTTTAGAATAATCTGCATCACAAGCGCGATGGCTGCACCCGCGAAAACCGCGCCCCACGCAACCTGATTCAACATGATTGTGCGAATTTCGTCGGCGGGAACGACATCGCTCGTCTGAGGGGGCGTGCGGTGGCTTGAATGAACCATTTCGGGAGAGTTGGCCATGACGTTGATCCTTGAAGTCTGTTTGATGCCGCAACTTGCTTTTGCGTCCGACGTTCCTAAAATCGCAGACCTCAACTGCAAGCCCTAGCAGCACGGCCACTCAAATGCCCGCTAGCGTGCACCTCCGAACTGTCCCTCCGCCGAGTTCGAGCAGAGCGGCTCTCCGACTGGGGAAGTGAAGGCACAAGACTGCCCTGTTTCATTCACCTCCCAATGAGCGAAGCCGACCGTAGCACGCAGGCGCAAATGTCCGCTCTGGTCAAAAGAGCCGGCTCGAACGAACCTGCGTCACTTCCGTTGTCCCCCCGATCAGCTGACCATATCTGAACCAAACCGAACTTCGCCATCGGGTCACAAGCTGCCGATCACGCCCAAAGGTCCGAGCTTCCGCTTTACTGGTAAGCCGACGTTTATGCGTCCACGTCCTAGGAAACGCCGCCGATCTTCTCGGATACGATCCTGGCCGCGCTGCGCAGCTCCGCGGCGATGGCGCTGGCTTCCGCGGCGGGGATTTGATCCTGCCTCACCAGCGGGACGGTCATCGCGGCCACTGCCCGGCCGGAGACTTCGATGATCGGGCAGCTATAGGCAAGGATGCGCGTATAGCCATCGTCATTGGAGAAGTTTCCACCCTCCGAGGAAATGCGGTCGAGCGCCGCAAGCGCCTTCTTGGTGCTGATCCGGTCATTGGTCGCGATGACCTGCGCCAGCTCCTGGCGCCGGCCCTCGAGCTGAAAGGCCGCCAGAACCTTCGCCGACGCGTATTGCTGGGTGAGCGGAAACACCGCGCCGACCTTGACCGACCAGCCCATCAACCATTCCGGCTCGATCCGGGCGATCACCATGAACTGCTCGCCGTGCAGCACCGTCAGGTGGCAGGACAGTTGGACGCGCGAGGCGAGCTGCTCCATTACCGGCAGCGCCGCCTTCAGCAGCCGCTCGGTCGGCGGGAATTGCGAAGCGATCCGGAACAGCTTCAGCGTCAAAGTGTATTCGCCGGTCGCGGGGTCGCGCGCGACATAGCCCCGGCGCTCCAGCGCCACCAGCATCCGGAAGATCTCGCTGACGGAGCGCCCGACGCGTTCGGCGAGTTGCTTCTGGCTCATCCCGCGTGCAGCGCCCGCCAGCGCCTCCAGAAGGTCCAGCCCTTTCTCCAGGGCGGGCGCGCCCGCTTGCGGCTTCTCAGTCATTCTTTGGGCCTTGTTGGATCAGCGCCCGCGAGCACACGGGGGAAATGCAATTCCCGTGTAGCCGATCGCTTGCATGGCGAAAAGTCGATCGCCAGCAAAGCGCCTAGCCGACCCCGACGAGATCATCCACCAGCCGCCGCATCTGAAGATCATGTCCGCCCTCACCGTGCTGCCAGCAGCGTGAGGTCTCGCCCGGAGACATTCTCCGACATCCTTCGATTGCAATCTGCGCGCGCAGATCGAGACGCCGGCGAGGGCGGGCTACGTCTCCGTCGAGAAAGCCTTCAGTAAGAAGCCGCAGACACGGTGGCAGCCACGGCTGCTGACAGGAGCGTTTGCTCCGATACCGCCGCCAATGCTGGAATTGACGGGAAGAGTACTCTGTAGTACAGAGTTCTCTGAAGTCCCGCTGGAAAAGGTGGTCATGGCGATGCAATTGCTGCGTGGTGCGCTGAGCTTGCTGAAATGGGGCCTCTGCGCGGTCGGCGCCGTGGCGCTGCTTCTGACCGCCTTGATCGCGACGCCGCTGCAGCGGCCAGCCGAGCTGCGCTCGGTCTCGGAGTCCGCCAAGGGCATCGACTGGTCCACGCTTCCGCCGCTCGAGCGCTTTCAGGCCCGCGACGGCACCTGGCTCGGTTTCCGGCACTACGCGCCGAAGGGGACCGCCACCGATCGCGGCGCGATCTTCATCCATGGCTCCTCCGCCTCCTCGGCCACGGTCAATCACGCGCTGACCGCAGCGTTCGCAACCCGCGGGGTCGAGACCTGGGCCCTCGACATCCGCGGCCACGGCGGCTCCGGCACGCGCGGTGATATCGGCTATGTCGGCCAGCTCGAGGACGATCTCATCGATTTCGTCGCGCATGTCCGCAAAAGTGCGCCGGACCTGCCGCTGACCCTGATCGGCCATTCCGCCGGCGCCGGCTTCTCGCTGCGCGTTGCCGCGACGCCGATCGTGCAGGACATGTTCGTGCGCACCGTGCTGGTCGCGCCCTATCTCGGTTATGACGCGCCGACCAACAAGCCGAATTCCGGCGGCTGGGCCAATCCCGACATTCCACGCTTGCTGGGCCTTGCGGCACTGCGCAAGCTCGGCATCGACTGCTGCGCGCAGCTTCCGGTGCTGGCCTTCGCGGTGCCGCCGAATTCGGAGCGCATTTTGACGGCGACCTATTCCGACCGCCTGATGCGCAACTTTGCGACGCGCGGCTATCGCCTCGATCTGCCGGGCGCAACGCACCCGATGACGATCTTCGGCGGCGCAGAGGACGAGATGATGATCTCGGACAAATATGCTGAAGTCGTGCAGGCGATCAAACCGTCGGTCGACGTCAGGATCATCGACGGCGTCAACCACATGGGCATGGTCACCAACCCGAAGGCGGTCAATGCGATCGCCGACGACGTCGCAACGCGCGGCATAGCGGGGAGCTGATCATGATGGCGCATTTGACCCCCGCCGGTGCGATCCACGTGGTGCTGGCGCTGATGTGTCTCGTTGCCGGGCTCATTCAGTTTCTGCGGCCGAAGCGCGGTGCAGGCCATCGCGCGCGCGGATACTTCTATGTCTACGCGATGCTGGCCTCGGACGCCGCAACCTTGCTGGTCTACCGGTTCACTGGTCATTTCAACGCGTTCCATGTCGCCGCAATCGTGAACTTCACCCTGATCGTCCTGGCCATCGTGCCGCTGCTGCGAACGCCGCGACCGGCGAACTGGCGAAGGACTCACTATAATTTCATCGCCTGGTCCTATGTCGCTCCCGTGTCGGCGGCGATCACGAACATCGCGTCACGCTTGCTGCCCGTGACGACGCGGGAGCAGGTCGCATTGATCGCACTCGCGGCGTCGCTTGTGACGATGATGGTCGCCTATATTCTGATCCGGAAGCATCAGCCTCCAGCGGATGCACCAGCGATGTCCGCCGGGTTGGTCGAGCGCAGCGGAGCGCCATCGTGATCGACAGCAAGCAGGCCTCCGAAGCGCTGACCGATATCGAGGACACCGTCCGCCGTGTGCGGCAGTCGCGGATCTATGAAGTCTCCAGTCTCGCCCTGCTGATGTGGGGCGTGCTGGCGTTCGTCGGCAACATCTCTGGCTGGCTCTGGCCGCGCTACGGGCTCTATTTCTGGTTCGCGGTGTACGGGGTGTCGGCCGTAGGCTTTGTCGCTCTCGGCGCCTATCACCGCGCGAAGAGCCGCGTTCGCGTGTTCGACGGGCGCTATTTTCTGACATTTCTGCTGATCGCCGCCTTTGGCATCTTCGTCTGCTATTTCGGTCAGTTCACGCCGCGCCAGCAGACGGCGTTCTGGCCGATCTACATCATGCTGTTCTACATGATGGCCGGCGTCTGGTTCGGCACTGCCTTCCTCGTCATCGGCGCCACCATCGTTGCGCTGACGCTGATCGGCTATTTCTACATCCCCGGCCCATCGCTGCTGTTATGGATGGCAGCCGTCAACGGCGGCGGGCTGACCCTCGGCGGGCTCTGGATGCGGCGGAGCTAGCAATGGCCGAGCTCGACGACATCATCCATCAGCCGCTGCGCCTGAAGATCATGGCCGCGCTGAACGCCCTCCCTGCGGAGGTGGGCCTGGAATTCGTCCGCCTGAAGAAGCTCACCGGCGCCACCGACGGCAATCTCGGGGCGCATATCGAGACGCTGGCGAAGGCCAGCTATGTTTCGGTGGAGAAGGCGTTCGTGGGGAAGAAGCCGCAGACGACGGTGACGGCCACCGCGGCGGGGCGGGGGGCGTTCGCACGGCATGTGGCGACGTTGCAGGAGATTATCGCGGGGAGGCAGGTGTGATCGCTTGAGTTGGTGCGAACCCTTCCCCTAAAGGGGCAGTGCGACTTGGAAGCATGTACGGGTACAGTGTTGCCTCGAACGTTCGCAGGTGCAGCGCGAAGTTGGAGGTAAACGGGCAATCTTTCGGAGCATTTCTTTTACGTGTGTGTTAGCTATACTTCTACCCGAAGTGATCCGAATCGGATCATTGCTAGCACCACTGGAGATCCCCATTCCTCCTTTGCCGACAAGTTCTGAATTGAACGCAAGTAAACGCTCGTTTCGAGATCCTGGCCGCGTCGCGGGCATCGAGTGCGCGTGTTAAGCTGCCGCATTCGGGCCTCACGCCAGGAGATTTCGGGTGCCAAATATCAGCCTAGAAGAAGCTGCCGCCGTCCTGAAGGAAAGCTCCGAATTCCGAGTTCTCCGACGACTGGTCCCGACTACCAAGACGAATGCAAACTTAACAGCTGAGAAGTTGGTGGGCATAATCTTGGACGTCGAAACGACTGGCTTAGATTCGGAACTAGATGAGGTTATCGAGCTTGCGATGCTTAAGTTTAACTTCGATCGCGAAGGTCACATAGGCGCGGCATTGGATTCTTTCCGCGCATTCAATCAACCGCAAAAGCCAATACCGTCGCCAATTTCAGATTTAACCGGGATTACCGACGAGATGGTCGCCGGAAAGCGAATTGCAGAACAGGATATCCAGTATTTTATTGACGATGCAGCGCTCATAATTGCCCACAACGCTGCCTTCGATCGACCTTTTTGTGAAAAGCTTTCACCCCTCTTCGCTTCGTATCCGTGGGCTTGCTCGGCCACGGAGATTCCTTGGCGGGACGAGGGCATCGTCGGATCACGATTGGAGTATATCGCGCAAAGCTTCAACTTCTTCTATGATGCACATAGAGCTGAGGACGACTGCAATGCTGTCGCCGAAATTCTATCGCTGACCTTGCCGAAGTCCGGGCAACTAGCTATGGGCGCATTGCTAACTAGCGCTCGCCGCATTGAGACTCGCATTTTTGCAACAGGTGCACCGTTTGAGCTTCGTCTTCTACTCAAGCGGAGGGGCTATCGGTGGAACGGCAGCATAAATCAGTTTCCAAGGGCATGGTGGCGAGACGTCGCTCCTACCGATGCTGATGATGAGATCGCATTCCTAAGAGGTTTAGGTGATTCCGTATCGCCAGAGATGTTTTCCATGAATGCTCGGAATCGTTTTCGTAACGTACTGAATTAGGCGAATGGCATCACGCTGGGATGAAGTGAAAAGAATTCCCATCGACGAAGTGGCACAATGGCTCGGTGTCTCACTCTCGCGTCGAACTGGAATGCGATGCCCTTTCCCGGACCATAAAGACAAGAACCCTTCATTTTCGATTGATCGAAAGAAGAACCTCTGTTTTTGCCACGCTTGTGGGAGAGGCGGATCGGTCATTGATTTTGCATCAATCATGACTGGAAAGTCCCCATCTGAAGTCGTTTCCTGGCTCAGCCAGTCAATTCTGCAACCCAAGCCGAGTTCGCATCGATTTTCGAAGGTGGCTTCCACAGAAGCATCTGAGGCGTACGATCCGCAGTTTGTCGCCGACCCGGCAATCTTCGATGACTTCGCTTCCTTATGCCCCCCATCAGAGCGTGGACGACAGTACCTGCTGAATCGAGGAATTTCGGAGCGCGTACAGAAATCATTCCGCATCGGCTTCATTGGGAACAGCAACGATGTCCTGAAGGGGCTGCTGAGCAAGTATGGAACGACGGCGTTGGCGGGCTGTGGACTGATATTTCCAGACAAGGCACCCGAACTGGTCTTTCCAAGTGGAAGCTTACTGGTTCCGTTCGTTACCGGCGGTCAGATTATGTACTTTCAGAGCCGTTCCATTTCCAACTCTGCAAGACGCTGGATGGGCCTCAATGGAGTGCGCAAACTCATCTTCAATCAAGATGCAGTGCCTCAGGCAAAAAGCGTCTACATCTGCGAAGGCGTAACCGACGCGCTCTCCGCCATCGAGATGGGATTGACTGCCATCGGTCTTACTGGCGCCAGCGCAACGTTCTCGACGAACCTCTTGCGGTCTATGCGAAGCAAGACGGCATATATCATTCCTGACAATGACGAAGGCGGGAAAACGATGGAGACCCGCATTGCCGCGTTACTTCGACAAGCCGGGATTCAATTCGTAGTGCAACGAGTGCCGCACGGAAAAGATCTAAACGACTACCTGGTATGGCGGAAACAAAAGTGAGCAGGATCTTCGATTTTGTTGTAAGCGCTGAGAACCTTAATTGGGCGTGGCAAAAAGCTCGTCGGCTATATCGAATGGCCGACGGCGTGTACGACATTGCTGAGGTTTCGGCCTTCGAACTCAACTTAGAAAATGAACTTGAGTCGATACAGAAGGCGTTCAGATCACTCTCCTATAAACTAGCGCCTCTCGTTCTATTGCCGCAGCCAAAGAAATCTGACGCGCAGGGAAACCCCCAGATGCGCCAAAGTTTCCATGTGGCCGTGCGCGATCAAGTCGCTTGGATAGCAATAGCAAATGCAATCGGGCCGCATCTAGATTCAAAGATGCCTGCTTGGAGCTATGGGCATCGACTTTACAAAGCGGCATGGTACGAGACGGAGGGTAGCCAACATCGGCTGGAAGTAGGTCCATACAGACACTCAAGCGGGCAACTCTATCGCCGCTTTAAGCACAGCTGGCCGCTGTTCAGAAGACATGTGTCGCTGACTGCGAGGGCTATGGCGAACGGCTTGGATAACCAAGAGCAGCTCGATGCTTCCGAACGAAATGCTCTGCATTTTGCTGAGCGACCAACGTATTTAGACGAAGGATTCTGGCCGAAAACGGAAGGGCACCAACTCTATTACGCATCCATCGACTTGGAGAGGTTCTATCCGAGTACCACCATCGAGGCCGTACTTCGCGGGATAAGAGAGAATCTCGACAGATACGAGCAAGAGCATGAGCTTCAAGCTCTCCTCGCTAGGATGCTCTCCTTCACCATTGGAACGCAACGCAGTGCTTATCTGCGGAACCCTATCTGCCAGCCTGAGACGAGGCCTGGCGCATTCCGCGGTATTCCAACAGGATTGATGGTGGCGGGTTTTTTGTCAAATGTGGCAATGCTCCCCCTCGATCTGGCAATCAGCGCCAGAGTTCAAGAGCGAAGGCGGGTAGCCCACTTTCGGTTTGTCGATGATCACGTCGTTCTTGCGTATCGTTTCGAAGATTTGGTTGATTGGATTCGGGCCTACAAGAACGATCTCGCTGCATTCTCGGTCGGGCCAGCAATCTCTGACAAAAAATACAGCCCGCCCAATCTCGCGGGGGTAATTAATGCAGACGCGTCAACCGAAGCGGCCGATGCTGTTAAAGCTCAGTGCGAGATCGACGGCCTGCGTCCGGCAAAGCTTATGACAAAGACACTTGCCCTTGTTTCAGACTTGGCTGGTGCAGGCTTCGAGATCATGCCTGATCACGCTCGTGAGCAGAGGTTAAGCGAGTTAGAGTGGCTCTTGCTGGCTAACCTGCCAGATGATGAAATTCGCTCCGACACTAGAGCCGCATTCGCGGCAGGCAGAATTTCCGCCTTGGTTCCGATGTCATTTGATCATTCGATCGAATTATTAGAGAGCCACAGGAGATTGTCAGATCTACAGGCCAAGCCACAAGTAAACAGAGAACTAATTGCTGAGGCCCAAAGTATTGCAAATCAACAACGACGATCACAAGCGAATTCAGATCGCCGTCGCCTCAATCACTATTTCAAGCTGCTCCTTCAGGCATTTCATGATCATCCAGATAAACCCCGGCTGTTCATTCGCGCATTGGACTACTGTCGAACAACGGGTCAGAGAGGGACGCCCGAGCTATTGAAGTGGATCGTCTCTGAGCTTGAGACTCGTGCGAAGAGGCCCCTTGCTACCTACCTTGGCCCACTAGCGATCCAGACGATAGCTCGTCATATCGTAACAGCTGCCTTCGATATGTCGGACTATCATTTGCTCGAACGACAAAGGAGGGCCGCACGAAGTTACCTGATCAGCCTAACTCGCAAGCCAACGCAACTTTTGTTGCGCCAAATCTTAGCGCTTGAGGAGGACACATTCGCCGGAGTAGCATCGCGAAACGCGCTGTTGGCTGCAGTTTCGTACGCCAGCGACGCAATTGAACATGAGCGATCCAAACTGAAAATGCAGGCGCTCGCCGCGTTTTTGGGCGCGCCGAGCTTAACGACAGCTTCGTCGCAATGGCTCGCTCGTACTGGCTCGCCGATCAGCGTTTGGGTGCATTGGCTGGACTCGATTCGTCCCGACAGAGAGTTTGGCCCCGGCTTGGCATGGCAACTATCGCGCGATAGCCACGACCCAAGTGATCTATTTGACCGCAATAGTTTAAGAAAGGGCCCCCAGCAGATGTCCTTACAAGGCTCTGCCTTCTGGAGCGAGTATCCACGGTTCTTGGACATATCGGATGCTGGCTGGCTTCTCGAACAGAGACGATCCGAGTATCCCATCCGAATTAGCGAGGCGTCGAAGCCCTCCTCAGTCTTTCGTAAGATTGTCAGCCACACCCGCGCATTGGAAAGATCGGGAGGTCTTTCGCTTGAAGACTGGGTCTCTCTCATCAGGGAGCTTCCGAGTGACGACCCGCGCGTTGGCGAGTGGACCGCACTAGAAATCATCCGACAGTTAGTTGCATCAGTAGAGATATTTCCCACCGGAAGGCTCGAAACACTCGATGAGCTTCATCCATCTAACGTCATGGTTCCGGCGAGTTGGCGCGAACCTAAACCGCCCGGAAATTTTACGTTTCCGCGGTGGACCTGGGAGTCTTGGAAGCAGATAACTCGACAGAAAGTGTCGAGCGTGGCTATCGTGAAGTCTCCGATATCTGACTTTCGCCGTGACCTAACCGATTTAGATCTAGATAGCGATCCAGAGCACCTTTGGCTCAAGCGCCTGAGAGGTATCGGCTTATTGCTACTTGGCTTGTGCAGCAGAAACTTAGCACTTCCGGCAGCATGGAACATTAGAGGCGCCGAACGTGACGTCGGCAGATACGTCAGGGCCCGATTAGAGGAAGCGACGATCTCATCTCGAACCCAAGGCATCATCGAAGCCGCACTCTTGTCGAGGAGCATCGAAACCGCACTTATTCGATTCAATCCAAAGATGTTCTTCGGATTTCGGAAGTCCGAGACTGTCAATGATACTGCAACGGATCCGCCACTCATTTCCGACGTACAGACGCTGCTCAACGAGATTCGCACTGCACAGATCGTCCTAGAAAGGCGGCAAATTAGCGTCTTGCATCATGCCCCCCGCCAACTTGTACCGATGAATGTTTTTCAGCTCACGCGAGTGGCCACTCCATTAGATATGTTTCCGGATGATCAAGAATGAGCCAATTTGAGCAGTCGCTTAAGCTTGGAATAATTCAGACAACGGTGCACTCTGACAATGCTTGGAAGAGCACATTGCACATGGCTCCTGTGGAGGAGCGGGCCGTAATTGCTCAAATTCAGCACCAGCTGGCTTCTCTTGCGCAACAGTCCACCAAGCCTCAGATCGTGCTGTTGCCGGAGCTTACGGTTCCCACAGGATTTTTGCCCAACCTGAAAGTCATTGCGGCGCAAATGAATGCAGTCATTATCGCCGGGATGGATTTTAACATCGCTTCAAGAAGGGCAAAGATTGCTCGAAATCGAGCCGCCGTGATCATTCCAAACGCGTGGGGAACGGACAAGATTTCGTCGCGAGCCACAGTTCGATACGTGGGGAAGACGTACGCAGCTTGGCGAGAGAAAGAACATCTAAAGGCGCACGGCTACACTTTCCAATCGATTCCGGAGGTTTGGGTATTCAACGCGGGGAGCCTAGGTAGATTTGCCGTTGCTGTTTGCTACGATTTCTTAGACCTTGAGCGTGTTGCAATGTATCGCCTCGGTATCCAGCATTTGTTCATTCTGGCCTACAATACCGATCTACCAACGTTCGACCATGCAGCAGAGGCTCTTTCTCGAATGATCTTTTGCAATGTCGTCGTTTGCAATACGGGATCTCACGGCGGCTCACTCGCAGTTTCTCCGTACTCAGGCGTCGGAAAGCGGGTGATCTACCGACATATTGGGTCGCCGCTGTCTACTGGTCAGACGGTATCACTTCCTGTTGCGGATCTTATCTTGGCGCAAACAGATACGTGGCCGGACGGTCGCGATAGGGAGTTCAAGAGTCTTCCGCCGGGCGCGGGAGTAGTTCACCTCCTAACACCTCATATTGAGACAATTTAGCGGGCAGTTGGGACGAGCCGACGCGCTTCTAAGACTAGCTCATGATCTCGCGTAGTTGGCGCGATGGAGGACATCTGAAAGTCCTGCGTATCCTCAGAATTCAAACGCTTTGCAAAGCTCCCATCAGAGATATGCGCTTGCGCCAGCCTTTCTGTACACGAGCGTAGCTCGCCTGGACCCCTCCAGGGGGAGAATTGCTCGACGCCCAACCTCGGAATGACGGGGAGTTCGGGGCAGCCCCCCTTGAGCCCCGCCCCGATTCATGCGACCTCCGCCCCCAGCAAAACCCCTTATCCTGAGCCTTCGATGCACATTCTCCTGCTCGGTTCTGGCGGCCGCGAACATGCCCTGGCGTGGAAGATCGCGGCCTCTCCCCTGGTGACCAAATTCTGGTGCGCGCCCGGCAATGCCGGCATCGCCAGGGAGGCG
>Ga0214542_1008511_pt1 | contig 16841 bp, 17 predicted proteins | sample CNSS1metaG_FD_160096 | JGI IMG/M metagenome (GOLD analysis project Ga0214542, IMG submission 160096) | Root nodule microbial communities from cowpea collected in UCLA plant growth center, Los Angeles, California, USA - CNSS1 | ecosystem: Host-associated > Plants > Roots > Nodule | place: USA... | reverse complement strand
AATGATTTGACACGTGTCATCTTACTGACTTGACATGTGGCACAATACTGACGTGACACGTGACATGAATAATTTAAAAAAAAAATTCAAAAAATAAAAAAAAAATTCAAAAAAATTCAAAAAAATGTGGAGCTGACATGTGGCATATCCTTAACACCGTTAACTCTATACTAACAGAATGAGCTTAATTGTTACACATTTTCAACAATATGGACCTAATTGAGATTAAAAATAATCTTAAGACCTATTTGAGGTTTTTCAAAAAAACATGGACCAAGGGAGTATTTTAACCTAAAAAGAAAGGAGCGACTTGTACACATATAAAATTTAATAATAAATTCAACTATTCTCATAATTTTTTTTATCACAACATTAATATAAAGCAAATAAGTGGTTTTTTATAAGATCAAGAGACGAATAAACAACCAACATTAAGATATGATATTTTTTATTGTATATATTTAAATTTTGGTGGTATATATTATTTTTTATCGAATCAATTGTTTCATTTCATTTTTTATTGTATTTTTTTATAAATTATATATATATATATATATATATAACTCTTTCAGAAACATATAAGAGAACATTATGAAATCATCAAACTTTTACAGTAATAAGTGAAAATACATGTGCGGAAATATATGCATAAATGATTACATTAAAATAATATAATTTTAAAATTATATGTAAATTTATTATTTATATGAATACTAATTAAAATATATAATTATATATATATATATATATATATATATATATAATTTTGTAAAAGTAAAATTAAAAACTTATGTAACTGTTATTTTTTTAAATAAAAAATTATTTAATTATTTGAAAATAGTTATTCTCCTGAAAAAAATAAATTATTTCTTCATATATAATTTAAGGTAAATACATGCAATATTTCGCGCACACATTTCTAAATATAACGATGTAATCTTTAAAATGTGTATTTAAATAAATTGAAAAGTTTTCTAAATATTTTGTAATATATATATATATATTTATTTATTTAATTATTTGTTGTGATGAATTTTAATAGTTTTTTAAACTTCTAATCTTTGAAGGAATTCTTTTCATTTTTTAAAAATTCTGAATGGGCAAGGACTAGCAAATCAAAACTCAAAAACCCCATACCCTTTTCCTTAAACCCTAACGAAACTTTCACTGAATCACTGTAGCGGCATGGAATCTCTCAGATTGAAAACCAACTACCGCTGCGTCCCAGCTCTGCAGCAGTTCTACACCGGTGGCCCCTTTGTCGTCTCATCGGATAATTCCTTCATCGCCTGTGCCTGCGGCGAGTCAATTAAAATCGTCGACTCCGTCACAGCTGCCCTACGCTCCACCCTTGACGCCGACTCTGAGTCCGTTACAGCGTTGGCACTCAGCCCCGACAACCGCCTCCTCTTCTCTTCCAGCCACAGCCGCCAAATCAGAGTCTGGGATTTGTCCACGTTCAAGTGCGTCCGCTCATGGAAGGTACCGTACCTTATAATTCTTGTTCTCTTCATCATCACTGTTTGTTTTGGTGTGATGAATAGTGTACTGGGATTGCTAATGTTCGCATCGGGTGTAGGGTCATGATGGTCCAGTTATGTGCATGACTTGTCATCCTTCCGGAGGGTTGCTTGCTACTGGTGGAGCTGATAGGAAGGTTCTAGTGTGGGACGTGGATGGTGGTTACTGCACTCATTACTTTAAAGGTCACGGTGGAGTGGTTTCTTGTGTTATGTTCCATCCGGATCCTGAGAAACAACTTGTGAGTACTGTGCTTGCTTTTTCATTTGATTGCGTTCTGCTAGTGAGCATTTTGAGTACTAAATCAAACCAAGTTTTATTCGATTATGCCTAGGGAACCAAAATTTAAAAAATATTTTATAACTGATTCATTACATTATAACTTTATAAATATGATATCAATATTTACAAGAAGATGTTTTACAAAAAGTAAATATAACATCTTTCTATAATATAACCAATTTTGGTCATCTGTATGAATAGAAAGCATCTTAGGTGGAACTCAGAACAACTATTGACTCTATACAATGGCTTACAATTCATAGGCATCATCACTAAACTATTGTCTTATGCTGGCTCTATCATTCTCCTCTCTTTCTTTACCATCATTCATAAAAAACACAACTTTTAGGTTTGATTCATCAACAACTAACTTTGTCAATACTACGAGTTTAACACTATCATCAAGTGGACCATGCTCCACTAATGTTCCACATTGTTGTGTCCTGATTTTATACAATTACATCCTTCATCTTTTGTATACACAAAGTTGGAAGTTGGAATGCACATAAATAAAATATTCACCCTTTTTGGCATCCATTTTGTTTATCTTGGAAGGATGAATAAATAAGTATGTACTCTACTTCCTCTCACAGTATGAGGAAGAAATGACAACACCCGAAGTTTTAAATGTAAGCTTTTTGGTGTATTTGGATGTAACTGAGCCATATCTTGAGAGGAGAAAAAATAAAATCACTGGAAAAGGAATTTGGATGCTTTTCAAACACATCTGAGAAGTATCTAGAAAAAAGAAAGAAAAATAAATATTTCTAACTTTTCGAGTGTGGAAGTATCCAAGAAGTATCAATATCTGACACTTGTATGTCTGTAATACTTTTTTACTTCTGGAGTATTTGGGTTTCATAGGATTACACTGTGCCACTGTACATATTCATGATAGCATGATGCCTTGCTTAGTACTGTCTGAACCATATTATGTGCTTGTACATAATTAGATTGGAATCTTTGACCACTGTTATATGAGTTACATACTATTTAATTGAAGAACTGGGCTTTTTCTCTTGTTTTTTTGATGGATAAGTATAAGAACACATGTTATGATGTAAAACAATGGATTTGTGTGAATTGAATCTCAAAACATTGTGGTGAACATAGTGACTGTTGATGGTGCTTAGGGGTTGATTAGAATTCCATAATAGAGTTGATACAAATGCAATATGATTTATTACTTGTAGTCCTTTTGATGCAATTGGGATTTTATTTATTCTTACCCTGTTCCTCAATTTTAACTATTCCCAACTATTGATTTCACCTTTTCACGTCGTATATTTAACTGATCATGGTGAGATTGGTGCCCCAGCTTTTTTCTGGAAGTGATGACGGTGGTGATAATGCAACAGTAAGGGTTTGGGATGTTTCCAAAACCAAGAAAAAGAACTGTATTGCTACATTAGATAATCACCGCTCAGCTGTGACTTCTTTGGCAATATCTGAAGACGGCTGGACACTACTTAGTTCTGGAAGAGACAAGGTTGGCTCTACATTTCTCTGTCCAACTTTTTGTTTTAATGGAGTATGTTAATTAGTATAGTCCAATAAGTCACCAAATTGGTGTGCTGGTTGTTGGCAGGTTGTAACGTTGTGGGATCTTCACGATTATAGCAACAAGAAGACTGTCATTACTAATGAGGCAGTTGAAGCTGTCTGTGTGATTGGTTCCAGCAGTCCCTTTGCTTCATCTCTGCATTCATATAAGCAAGATGCAAAAAAACGTAGTGGTTCCAAAGCATTCTATTTCATTACAGTTGGTGAACGTGGCATTGTACGCATATGGAATTCTAAAGGGTAAATATCTGAAGATTTTTTCAATCATCAGCGTAAATATTTCTAATATTATGACATTTTGCACTAGTTGCACCTGGGTTGGTTTGTTTAAGCTTTTAAAGAAGTGACTTTAAAGCTATGCTCTGCCTCTTGTTTTTTTTTTTTGTTTTCTTTTTCCTATTGACAGGGCAGGTTCCATCTTCGAGCAGAAGACTTCAGATGTTACAGCCAGCATAGATGATGATGATGGATCACGTAGGGGTTTCACTTCTGCTGTTATGCTTCCCTCTGATCAAGGACTGCTTTGTGTGACTGCGGATCAGCAGTTTCTAGTTTACTCTCTGGAATGCACTGATGAGTTGTTACAATTAAATCTAACCAAAAGACTTGTTGGATATAATGAAGAAATTGTGGATATGAAGTTTTTGGGGGATGATGAAAAATTCCTAGCTCTTGCTACAAATCTTGAACAGGTATGGGGGTGTGTGTTTTTATCTGGAAATTAGTAAACTGTTGTGATTTAAATATAGTTCGACACTTTCAACCCAGTCAAAATTTGAACATATACATTTTGGTGTGCATTATATATATATATATATATATATATATATATATATATATATATATATACACACACACACACACACACTAGAAAGCTAAATTTTCTTGACTGCAGGATGTTGTTCTTGTTTAGTTTACAGTTTTCTGTTGTTTGTTCTCGTCGCTTTGTCAATATAGTTGTAATTTGTCAGAATATAAGCACTTTTAGAAGATTTTTATACGTAGAAAATTTGCGGATGGGATTTCGTTTATAGATATATTTCATTTTGCAATTAATTACATAAACTTTGTAAATAAGTCCATTCTGAAATCTTTAGTTCACAAGGCGAATGAGTTATAGTTGTTTCTAAGATGATTTTCCAATGTTATTGTGTTTTGGTGATCTGTGACATATGAAAACCCATTGATCTTTTGATTGTTTTTTCTTTTGGATGAACATCACATGTTTACAGCAGGAAGGATATTGAGGTGTTTGTAATGTCCATTTCTAATTTTGCTTTTCTTCTCAAACAGTTTTACATATATCTCTATCCAAATATTATCTAGTTGTAGCTTCTTAGTGAATCTAAATTAAGTCATTCAGCAAATAATGGAAACATTAAGAAAAAAAGGAAGCTATAAAAGGAAATCGTAGTCAATAGTATGTTGACAAGACTTGCATATCACACCAACAAACTATGCCCTAATTTTTTGAAACTGATTATCAAATAGAAGTTAACACTTGACAAGCAAAGGATTGAGGCTAGGAGGCCCCTTAGAGCACCTTCTATTTTCAGCATAGTTGAGGAAGTGTTGTGTGATATGATGGGATGAGAAAATTTAATATACGTAAAAGCTTTTTGGTTGGGAGGGATACGGGGGAGATTGACCTCTTGCAATATGTGGATGGTACATCTTTTTGGGGAAAACCACCTTTAGTAATGTCAAACTTGAGAGTTTATTCAAATGTGACAAATCTGAAAACTCGACTCAAATCTAAAATCTAAAATCTAAAATCTAAAATCTGAACTTACCAACTCGGTCGTAAACCAGTAGTTTGTCCTTTTTAATCTAAGTTTAGCACATTCCCACCAAACCCATTCAAAGATTCTACAAACGAGTTAAGACTAAATGGGATAGTGGACTATGAGTTCTATAACCATGATGATGGGGTGGGTTGAATTTGTGTCTGGACTTAAAAGTATTTTTTCGAGAGTGAATTTGGAGGTATTTGGTTGGAGGGGAGCACCTTGGAGAGGTTTGCTAATTTCTTAAATTGCAGGGTTTTACATTTTCCTTTTATTTATATTGGTGTACCTTTGGGTGCTAATCCCCTTCGAGGGGTTGATTGGAAGCCTATTCTAGGTAATTTCTCTTAGAAACTGGCACCTTTGAAACATAGGTCTTTTATCTTTTTGCCGGGAGGTTATGCTTAGTCACTTATGTTTTGTTATCTTTATGAATCTTTTTCCCGTCCATTTTCAAAATTCCGAGTGGGGTGTGGAAGAAAATTAGAAGATGCAAAGAAAGTTATTGTGGGTATGTTAAGAATAATACATTGGGTTACTTGGGAAAAAATATGTAGACGAAAAAAATATGGAGGGTTTGGAGTGACAGATACAAAACTGTTCAATGAGTCATTGGTAGTAAATGGATGTGGGAATTATTTGAACACAAAGCAGTATTGTAGGTTAGAGTACTAGAATTAAAATATGGTGCTTGGAAGGGTAGTGGTAGGGGAGGACATGCATAAATGTATCATTATGGTGGAGAGGCCTATGTAAGGTGCGTGGGGGCAAAATTTACCTTGGTGGTATGACTATATGATGGAATGGAGAATTGGAAATGGGCGAGTTGGGAGGTTTCGGGTAGATAATTGGATGCGAGAAGGTGTCCTTGCATCATGTTATTCTAGACGTCATGCCAATTTAAAACAACAAAAGGGGGATTGTTCTCCGACAAACATTCTGATCACAACTCAATCATGAACATTATTTTCTATACATGGATGTGGGTGGGAGGATATATTCCATCTTGCTCATATTCATATTCCGAGTAACAAGCTCAGGTGAAACTATGCTTGAAGGATGCCAGTAACAAATGGTGGGCATAAAAGAAAGGAGCATGGCTTCAATTGATGGGGTGGAAGTAGAAATGAACACCACATGATTTACCTTGGGTAATTATTTTGGTATGTAAAACAGAAAAAAGGAACTTGCGGGAGCGTAATCAGATTTACATATTGATGAATATAGGAGATGGGGATGTATTATTTTGGAGTCTGGTTAACGTTTATTTATATGCCGCAGCATTGCATATAAATACACTATAACTAGATATTCATTGTTTATTTACTTTTTGGTGATATGTATGTATCGCTTTTAGGTTTAGGTACCTCCTGTGGTACCATTATTATTATAGAATATCTTTCTATGTTCAGCAAAAAATTACCTTACTGCTTGATGAGTATAAAATATTCAGCATTTGATTCTAACTTTAAGGTTCTTACACGTTTTTCATTCTTCATTTTAGCTATGATCTTTAATTCACAAACCTACTTGAGCTTTGCAGGTTCGGATTTATGACACTGCATCTATGTCATGTTCATATGTCTTATCTGGTCACACTGAAATTGTTCTATGCCTTGACACCTGTGTATCAACTTCTGGGAAAACATTGATTGTAACTGGAAGTAAAGACAACAGTGTAAGTATTCCCCCCTTTGATCTTATGATTGTTGAAAATACTTTAAATTTTATTTTATGGGAAGAAGTGCTTGAGGTGCTTCAGTAAGTGTTAACAACAGGTGCCTTATTAACTTCATAGCATGCTTATAGTTATGTACTGGGATTAGTAGTTTAAAACAACTGTCTGCTTGTCAAACAGGTTAGGTTGTGGGATTCAGAAAGTGCAAACTGCATTGGAGTTGGTATAGGTCATATGGGAGCTGTTGGAGCCATTGCCTTTTCCAAAAGAAAGCGAGATTTCTTTGTTAGTGGCAGTAGGTGAGTATTGATGCATTTATTCCTGTTTTGATTCTCAATAGCAAAAACTTGTCTACTTTTTTCTTTTGTGCATGTTCTAGGATTTACGATTTTGTGATCCCTTATGATTCCACCCATAATATCGATTTTAATTACCTTGTCAATACACTGCATAACCATTAAACCCAACATGAAATGTGATACGCCAAGGGTTCCTTCTGTGTGGTTTTCACTTTTGAAGATAGTAGAATTGGAAACGCAGACAAACTTCTCACTGTTAATAGTATAGTTTCATTCACCTTGTTTTAGCATCAGAATCAGTATTAGAAAATTTGTGCTGAATTTAATCTCTTATTCCTTCCCTTTTCGAGTTCACTGAATCCTGCAAGATGTTTTGCTACGCATGGATCATTTTACCCAGATTGCAAATGTGGCCTTCCTTTTTATTCTACTATATGAACTGTATTTAGTAATATGTCATTGAGTGTACTGTTGAATTCATTGGTTCTAATCCTGCTAGCCTTTAGATGGTCCTATTTGTTATTTATTACCTTTCATTGTTTTTTCAGTGATCATACTCTTAAAGTATGGAGTATGGATGGCCTCTCAGACAATATGACAGTGCCATTTAATTTAAAAGCAAAAGCTGTTGTTGCAGCTCATGATAAAGATATCAATTCTGTAGCAGTTGCTCCAAATGATAGTTTAGTATGTAGTGGTTCTCAGGTTGGTAATTATATGTGACTTGCAGCTTACTTTACGCCATTATATCATGTTTTCTAATTTTTTTCAGAAATAATTACTGCCACTTGTGCTTTTCTTGTTTTATTCTTGTAAAGTGTCACTAGCTACTTACACTGGCTTCTTTCTTTTACTTATCTTGTTACTTTTTTTCCGTATTATAGTGTTTCCACTGTAGTTACCATTGTCATTGAGTTCCACTTGTATATCCCATCAGGATCGTACAGCTTGTGTTTGGAGACTTCCAGATCTAGTATCGGTTGTTGTGTTTAAAGGGCATAAAAGGGGAATCTGGTCAGTAGAATTTTCTCCTGTAGATCAGTGTGTTGTAACAGCATCTGGTGACAAGACAGTAAGGATATGGGCTATATCTGATGGCTCCTGTTTGAAGACATTTGAAGGACACACTTCAAGTGTGTTAAGAGCATTGTTTGTTAGCCGTGGAACACAAATTGTTTCCTGTGGTACAAGGCTATCCGTTGCTGATTTTCTTTATAACATTTTTATTTTGTCAGTGTGATCACTTAATTAATTTTTCAGGTGCTGATGGTTTAGTAAAGCTGTGGACTGTAAAAACCAATGAATGTGTTGCTACTTATGATCATCATGAAGATAAGGTGCCAGTTGATCCTTGATATTTCTTTTCATCTAATTTCATATTTTTCTGTCTATAAATGTATATACCTGAAAATATGGTATAAATTTGTTGCATGCTTTTTTTCTTTTTTTTTATTGGCAAATTTGTTAAATGCTTAATATTTGTTTAAGCGTAGAAAAAAGTCATTCTATGGTACACCGCTGTTTTGAGTTTTTTTTCTTCTTTAGAAGATACTTTTTTAGGTACCAAGAAAATAACTAAAACAGCTTTTTATAATATCTAATTATCATAAATTGTTGAAAGCATATGTTTTCATTGAAAAAACCGACATTTTGGAAAACTGAAAAATAGGTTAAATTCACAAAAGTTCAGGTTCCTTGTACCTTTTCTTTTGCTGACTAAATTTGACATGCAGGTTTGGGCCTTGGCTGTAGGCAAGAAAACAGAAATGCTTGCAACTGGTGGTGGTGATGCTGTTGTCAATTTATGGTTTGATTCCACTGCATCTGACAAAGAAGAAGCTTTCCGTAAAGAGGTGAGTTCAACCAATCATTCACTACTGATACCCTCATATCCTGAAAATTAAATCAAAGGTTGTGTTTCACCGTGATTCTTGATATAATTGTTGTGAAGATCTAATTGTTCCTATTGCATATCATACCAAATTTATGTTGCTCTTTCTATGAATTTAATGCAACAATGAAGGACCAAGAGTAGTCACAATGTTGGAAATCATCTGAATGGAATTTCTATCGGTAAAACATGCAATATTAGGATTTTATGCAGTTTTTAAATTTTAATTGAAAATACACCGCAATACCTCAAGTATATCCTGAATTAGATAATCAAAGCTGTTTGATTTTACTTTTTATGTTGCAAGTGTGAAATCATGGTTTACTTTTGTAACAAAGTGGTAAAGGGTGGTCTAGGGGTTGGGTGTTTACTTTTCTGAATATTGAGGTTTAGTTAATGGTTATTAATTTTCCCAATAACTTAGTTTGTTTTACATAGTTTATTATATAGTTTCATAACTAGCATAAAATAACCTGGGCATCAAGTGTATGTTTGGTCTGAAGATTTATTTTTTGGGAAATATGCTGTTTTTTCAAAAGCTATCAGAAAGCTGAAAAATGGCTTCCTCAAAATAAGCCAAACCAAACAAATACTAGATCAGTTGCAATGGTAAGCAACTCTTCCCTCGTGCATTTTTTTAATTCTATATCATAAATTCACTCGCAAACAGACAAAGTTATCCACTTCGTTTTACTTCATCGTGGAATAGTTTCAGCTCAAGGATATTTACTTTAGTGACATCGAGAAAAGGGGATTCAAGAAAATTGTCTACAAAAATCTTTTTCTTAAGTTCAAATGGTCGTCCAGATATATTATTACCTGCCCCATGTTTTGTTTTTAGGTTTTTCATATACTCTTTCAAATCACGAGTGCCCTGTGTTTTAGAAAGCATTGTAATGTCTACTTTCAATGCAGGAAGAAGGAGTTCTGAAAGGTCAAGAGCTAGAGAATGCTGTCTCAGATGCTGACTATTCGAAAGCAATCCAAATTGCATTTGAACTGCGCAGGCCACATAGGCTTTTTGAGTTATTTTCCGAGCTTTGCAGGTTAGCAACAATCATTTGGTTGCCTGAATTTTGTTAGCGTAAACTTGACTGGTATTTCTGCAGCAGGAAGAGAGAGGCCGAAGAGCATCTTGACAGAGCACTCAAGGGCTTGGGTGATGAAGAGCTTCGCATATTATTTAACTATGTTCGAGAGTGGAATACAAAACCAAAACTCTGTTATGTTTCACAGTTTGTACTTTTCAGAGTTTTCAGCGTCTTTCCTCCAACTCATATTGTTGAGGTGCGTTTTCTTAACCCTTTTAAGTTTGAAGTGGCGTTGAGCATCTAATCATGCATTTCTTATGTATTATGTATGATGGTTAATGACTGAAATGCTTGGCCTGATTATGGAATATGGTTTTGTACAAATAACCCTTCTTACATTTACTTGTTTTGTTATTGTACTATTTCTATTTTCTTTTTACATAATTTTGCATTGATTTCAGCCTACGTGTAATTGTTGGAATGTTTTTCGAGGAAAGAAAGAAATACGATTTTAATTAACATTTTTTTATTGGTTATTTCAGATTAAAGGGATTGGTGAAGTTCTTGAAGGTCTTATCCCTTATAGTCAGAGGCACTTTGGCAGGATAGACAGACTTGTTAGAAGTACATTTTTGTTAGATTTCATTCTATCAGGAATGTCAGTTATTGAACCAGAAGCTCAACCGACAGAATCAAAGACCAAGTTACTGTTGCAGTCCGATATCCACATTCCGGACACAGAAAATGACATCGAGGAGAGAGATGACTCTCCTGAAATTACCGCTTCAAAGAAAAGGAAATCAAAAAGATCAAGACATGGTTCACATAAGAAAGTTAAGAATGTAGCTTTCAATAGGGTCGAGTCTATACCACTACAGGCATAGGATTGGTGCTTTGGTCGTCGTCTGATGTATACATAATGTTTATTGGTCGATGGAAGAGCAGTTTTGATTCATCCAAATTTTGAAATCTTACCGTCATTTGATAATATGTAAGCGTAGCTACTGTAATTGCATCACTATTGGTTCTTCGAGTAGATTAGTTTTCCGGTCTGCCCTCAATATGTTATAGGAATTCTGCTGTGTAACGAAAGAAAGTTATTGTTCTTGAGAGACTGCTGAGTCGCTGTCAACTGTTGTATGGAAAAGGTAATTTCAAAGGACTTGCACCAAATTTGACCCACAATTCTTATAATGTTCAATTCCTTGTTCCTTACCTTAAATTTAAAATACAAAGGAAAAACCAGCGTTCTGAAGGAGTACTATCGATTTCCTTTATGTTCTGAATGTTCTATTTTATTAAGTCTATGGCTGCCAAAAAATATCTAGTACATGTATTTTATGTATTTGTGCGTCTGAAACAGTGTCTTGTTTCTAGTGCTAGGCAAAGATTGTCATGGTCAGGTCATGGTCCTGTCCTGTTTTCATCAGCATTGTAATACACTGATTAGATGGATTCAGATATATAATGGGTAAACATTGTATGCTGATGACAGTTTTTATCTCTTTTGGTAACCAGAGATGAAAAGCGTAACAAAAGCTTTTAAATCTGCGAAGTGCGAAAGATCGAAAGCCTTCAGTCTACTTAAAGAAGATTATAATTACTATTGGATAAACTTTTAGTATTTGAAAAACAGTGATTTTTAAATAATTTTCAATTTTAAATACAACATACTTCCTTTATTTAACAATTAGTGAAAATACATTCACTGAGATAATGAGAAAAAATCAATATTATAAATATCATAATAATTATAAAAAGATAACAACATATTCTATTTATTTAACAACTACTAAAAATACGCGTATATGTATTATTTTTTTCATGATGAAAATAATAAAATTATTATTGTTGTTATAAAAGTAAATATAATTAAATTCTACAATTTTATTGTAAATACTTTTTGTTTATTTGGTAAGTAATTTTTTTATTATAGTTAGTTATTTTAGTCTCAAATAGTGATTAAATATAAAAAGGTCAAATACAAAATTAAATTTAAAAATAAATGGTAAAATTGGTAAGATCATTATTTTAATTTTAAAAAATCATTATTTGAAAGATAAAATAGATAGAAAATGTGTACATCGAAAAAATTATTCTTTTATATAATAGTATGCATTTATCATAATAAAATATTTTAATAAATTTTTATAATATTTTACATTTTCTAACAGCACGAAAAAAATCAATTCAAATAATATGTAATCGTAAAATATTGGCTGTAATAGTTCAAATTTCATATTAAATTTAAATTGAGGAAAACTAAACAAAGGTTGTTTTTTATTTCAGTGTTTGAAGAGACAAACCCTGCTGGATAAGAGTCTCTTCTTGATTTGCAGTGTTACTCGGTTCTCACAGAAACCAGACATGTCTGAGTTTGAATCGGAAGTTGCAGAAGGTGAGAGGTACCGTGTGGGCTACGCTCTCCAACCCAAGAAAGTGGAAAGTTTCCTTCAACCCTCCCTCCTCGATCACGCCAAACAACACGCCATTGATCTCGTCCAAATCGACCCTTCTACACCCTTAGAACAACAAGGTCCCTTCCACTGCATCATCCACAAACTTCACACTCCACAATGGAACAAACACCTCCAACAATTCTCAGCCACGCATCCAGACACCGCAATCATTGATTCCCCCGAGTTGGTGACTCGCCTCCACGACCGAGTTTCAATGCTCGAGGCAGTCACTCGCTTGCAAATTTCCCTCCAAAATGCCACCGTCGGGGTCCCGAACCAAGTGTTGCTAAACGAACCCAAATCCCCCGATTTCAACAAAATCGAAGAACTGGGTCTGCGATTCCCCGCGATCGCGAAACCGTTGGCGGCTGACGGCGGCGGTGGCTCTCACGAAATGTGCCTGGTCTTCGACCGCGAAGGACTCAACGCGCTGAGCGCTCCTACGGTGCTACAGGAGTTCGTGAATCACGGTGGGGTCGTGTTCAAGATTTACGTTGCTGGGCGTCACGTGAAATGCGTGAAGCGCAAGTCTTTAGGTGATATATCGGAGGAGAGGCTGAGATCGTTAAAGGGGGAGGTGCTGCCGTTTTCTCGTGTATCGAACTTGGGCGTCGAAGACCAGGGTGGCCCCGTGGAGAAAGCTGAAATGCCGCTGCAGTGTGTGGTGGATGAGTTGGCGAAGGCGTTGAGGGAGGCCTTGGGACTTAACCTTTTCAACGTGGATGTGATCAGAGATAGTAAGGAACCAACAAGGTACCTTGTTATTGATATCAATTACTTTCCCGGCTATGCAAAATTGCCCTCTTATGAGCCCTTTATCACTGATTTTTTGTTGGATGTTGTTCGCACTATGGCTAATTAAGTGAATTACAAGCCTGAGGATGATCAATAATGTTAACAATACTGCGTAATCATTTTTGTTATGCTGTTTTTCAATGCTTTCTCTTTTGTATGCCGTTTTGGAGAATGATTGGTAATGTCACATTATATTCCACCTGCACTTTGCACCTGTTATATCTGATTGGGAAATGCTGCTCATTTAAAGTTCCACTAGTCATCAACTGCACTGTGCAGTGCCCTTTCTTGAAATCTGTTTTTTTCCGTGGTAACTTAACTGTATTGGTATGAATCCTTCCCTTCGCTTTGGACTCAACCACTCATTCTCATTTTTTAAAATACTATTTGACAACAAATACACCAGTCCATGAAATTGCGGGAATCTTATTGTGATTTTTAAGAACGATAAATGTCAGTCTCATTAGTTCGTAGGCATCGGTTTTTTAGGATCAAGAGTTTTTCCTCTCCAAAGCTATGCGTCCTCCATCAAAAGCATTCATGGACAAAGTTAGGGTTTTATGAATGAAACAAATATAAACTGTGAAGAATTCATATTTGTTGAGGGTGGATGGTGCTCGCCTCATTGGCCGTGTCTTTATTGATATACCATAACTCGGAGTTGCTTCAGAATCTGATTCTATGCTCTGGTACTTTATGAGATGCTTTATTCTACTACACATTAACAACTACCATAAATTTTAATTTGTGTACAATGAAAAAAAGAAAAGAAAGATTCTGCCATGCATTGAAGGACAATATATTAATTTTATGATGACGAAGTCTAATTACAGATTCACCAAAAGAAAGTACATAAAACATGCGACTCAAAGAACTAGATTTGTGAAAATATCACGATATGTTTTATTGTATATGCGTACACAGGTCATAATGGAGTACTACTGAATACATAGCAAGCAGATAACAAATCATAACCGGGGTCTCAAATATTTACTTCACATAATCTGAATACTCACTAGCTGAATAACTCCAACAAAATGTCTCAAGTGAGGGTGTATTCTTCGTTTGGTAACTGATTGACAGAATTAACAAACAAACAAACGGTTGTCATCATCATCATTGTATACACGAAAGTGATTATGCAGTGGCCCGCGTCTCTTCTGTTGCTGCCTCTCCGCTAGCAGTTGCCTTAGCACGCTTAGCTTCATAATCCTTGACAGCCGCTTTAATGGCATCTTCAGCAAGCATGCTGCAGTGGAGCTTAACCGGTGGAAGTGAAAGATGCTTTGCAATCTCACTGCAGGACATCGATTATGTCAGTTCAAGATCTCATAACCGAAGCTATGATGCATAATTACAATAAGTGTATCTAATACAATATGCACATGGCATGATCATTCTAGAAGTATATAATATACTATATCTTTTAGCCAAGAGTTTAAGAGATTCTCCAGGTTAGAGCATTCAGTAATAGTGTTGTCTTATACTGGACCTAGAGCTCCTTAATTATAATTGGTCATTTCTTTTAAAATTGCAATTAAGTTTCTTTGATTGATTAGGGGTCCATAATCCTTATTTTCCGTTATTTTCCTTTTCTACTTGACCTGAAAATAGTAACTCTTAAAGGGTTTTGATAATTGTCTAGATTCAGTCATTAAAGGATCTTGATAATAGTCTAGATTCAGTCTTTAATTAACATTTAAAAAACGAATAAGGGTTTGTTGATCATAGAAGGAGTTCTCGTGTTGATCTACTGATTTCGAGTGAGTGTCATCTGGAAGGAATTTCCATTTCCAGTTCTATTGTGGTCATTAATGAGGTTGGTAGAGAATTGTAATTCTGCAAGTCCAAATTAATATGTACTACTTAGATATTACAAAACAAAATAAAAATTATAAATCATTTTCATAAAACACTCCTCATAATCTGCAGATACGAACAATATTAGTATCATTTCTTTCTAGAAATAAACCCCAACGAGGACAAAAACCAGTTTTCATTCATCAAGGAACAGAGCTTCTATGTTTCTATATACTATTGGATTTTCACAACTTTTTAAAGTTAGGTACTTCACATACATATAAATATACCGGTGAAGTATCCATGGTTATCGGTATTAAATACGTATCCAATGTGAATATGTGAAGCAAATTAAAGTCTATTGTTCTTCATGAACTATCCGGCAAGATTAAACTCCTAAAGGCAGTACATAACAAAGAACCAGCACAGATTAAAGTACAACACATTTCCAACACTAACCATTCCCTCCACAAAAGATTCTTCTTTCACTTAAAAGGTAAGCTGTCCTATTGCCTTGCGCAGAAACTTAGCACAACATAGCTCATATACATGAAAATAATATATATATATATATATATATATATATATATATATATATATATATATATATATACACACACACACACACCATCCAGTGTTTTCCAATGAAGATATACGATAGGGCTGATATATTACGCAAAACTGCAGATAATGGTAGGTACACTTACGTATTTTTTATGGACAGAACTTCCTCCATTTGCTTTCCCTTCACCCACTCAGTAGCTGAAAATAAGATATATACATCAGAAAAGTGGTAAATGAGGATAGGACGGAATATAATGAATTGAATCAGGAAACAGAGAGTGATGTTTGTGTTTGGGATTACCAACGGAGGAAGAAGCAATGGCAGAGCCACACCCAAAAGTCTTGAATCGAGCATCGACGATTTTTCCGGTTTTGTCGTCGACCTTAATCTGGAGCTTCATGACATCACCGCAAGCCGGTGCCCCCACCAAACCCGTCCCCACGCTCGGGTCGTTCTTGTCGAACGATCCAACATTCCGGGGATTGTCGTAATGATCCACAACCCTCTCGTGGTACCACCGCGCGGGAACCCTAACGCCCAACGACGTCGTTCCCAAAACCCTCTTTGCGCCCACTCTCAGCATCTTGATTTTCCCCTCCACCCGACACCAGAGAGACCCAACCCAAGAAAATTGGAAAATATTAATAATAATTCGCTTTCTGTTGGTCCTCGTTTTTGTAGCAAAATCTCAATTTGGTCCTCGTATTTTTATTGGTCTCAATTAGGTCCTCATTTTTGTAAATTAGTATCAATTAGGTCCTTTTCGTTAGTAGAGAACTAACACCGTTAAGTAGGTGCCACGTGTCAGCTTCTCATTTTTTTGATTTTTTTTGATTTTTTTTTATTTTTTTTTAAATTTTTTTTTAAATTTTTTTTTTAAAATTTTTTTTAAAAATATTTATGCCACGTGTCACTTCTGTAATGTGCCACGTGTCAATCTAATATGGTGACACGTGTCAACTTAATGTATGAATCTCAATTTGGTCCTCATATTTGTTAATTTGATTTGATTTCAGTCCCAAATTATTTTAAAATAATTTTAATCTCCAAATTTAGAACAAATTTAATTTTTTTATAAATGTAATGATGATACTTTTATTACAAGTGATATTTCTATTACATATTTTTAACAACATTTAATTTATTTAAATTTATATTTTACATTAAACT
>Ga0214542_1008508_pt1 | contig 16846 bp, 17 predicted proteins | sample CNSS1metaG_FD_160096 | JGI IMG/M metagenome (GOLD analysis project Ga0214542, IMG submission 160096) | Root nodule microbial communities from cowpea collected in UCLA plant growth center, Los Angeles, California, USA - CNSS1 | ecosystem: Host-associated > Plants > Roots > Nodule | place: USA... | reverse complement strand
AGTTCAATTTATATTATAGTGCAGTGCAGTTCAGTGCAGTGCAGTTCAGTCCAGTTTATTTTTAAGAATAACATTTCAGTTCAGTTCATCTGAATTGTTTTCCAGTTCAGTGCAATTCATGCAAACAATTTTTTAATTCAGTGCAGTTTTTGGTAGTGCAGTGCAGTTTGGTTTATTTTGCCCAACCCTAGTTTCACCAATGCACGTCAAACTCCCTCCAATAATTTCACCAACGCACTAGCAGCTACTCCTACAAACTATTACACCACTAGCACTATTTTCTTCTGCAATTAGATCGAGTAAATCATGCAACATAAGTGCTCCCTTTATTTGAGGTTTCCAAGAACACAATAATTCTAAACATGTAGCATAAATAGGCATTGAACCTATTAAAATGTATAACTGACCAATAAATTTTCGGACTGCATAATCCATATTAAAATAGAATAAAATAATAGATTTGACTAAAGGAAACAATGTGTCAATGATCAAAAATAATTGCCAATGTTGTTTGTTACTCTCTCAATTAATTATTTTTCTAACCATGTCATTTCAAAGAAATAAATTATGGCCACGTAGGTATAATGATCATGAAAAGTGAATCTACGGTTGATTTCTTCCTAAGTAGAACTAATCAAGAATATAAAAAAAACTAATAACATGTATAAATGCATAGACTACTCAATGTTAAAATATTGAGCCAAAGGAAAGATATAAATTCTAAAATCCCTATGTTCACATTGATACAGTAAAGCCTAGGAAAAGATATCAACACTAAAACAACTTATGTTAAAAGCATATGTCTGTCATAGCAGGAAGAATTCCAACGTCCCATAGGTTTAAATAAAATAAGATCACACATCTTGGGACCAAGAATTCCTCTGTTCTGGAAGCTCTGCAGTTCAGGGAATTAAAGCTTAAGGGAAAATTGAACATCACCAACAATTGCATCCCAAACTAGAACAAAGCATACATGCCTTAGGATAAAGAATAAAGATCAAATGCAATTTTCATTTAGAAACCACAAATTAGAAACTCCTTTACCGGAAGTTAACCGCACAATATGTTTCACTTAAGTCACAAGATAGTGAACAAGTGAGGACCTAATTTCTTCACAAAAAAAAACATGAAAGAAAATCACTCAAAATTGACTTTTTGTTGACGTGGATACCACCATTTTAAGGGTATAACACTTATTATTGTTAGTTTTGAAATGGTGAGTTTAGCCAAGAAGGGGGGTTGAATTGACTTCATAAAACTTTTTCGAAAACTTAAAACCTTTTTCAATTGAATCTAATAGACTGGAATGTTTGGATGTAAATGCAGCAAACCAATACACTTTCAGTCGATTAAAATATAAAAACAACAGACTAAATTGTTCTAGATGCTATGAAACAATCGATTAAAAAGACAAATCAGTCGGCTAAAATACTAGAGAATTATACAGAATGCAGAATTCGCGAATTCAACTCAAACAACAATCTTTTACATACAAGACATGTTCCAATCAGTATTTATAACATGTATAAAACCTCAGATTACACAAGAACGCATTGAATCACACCAAAGATCAAATTGCTTGGTTTTCTTGATTTTTTAAAGAGTTTTAAAGAGAGGGAGATCAGGGAAAGAAGAATGTACAGCTGTTTTTATACTGGTTCACTAAATCATAGAGCTATATCCAGTTTTCCAGGACAACCTGAGCCTGGTTTTCCACTATATTCAAAAGTTTTACAAATCAAACATCAAGATTACACTTTTGAACACAAAGCACACAAGACTTTTGACTCACACAAAAATCTAGAACCTCATCCTACAAAAATCACAGTTGTAGACCTGAAATCACATCAGGCAAACCATCCAGAGGCACAAGAACGTCCAAACCTGATGGTGGCTGTCCCTAGCACACCATACATGTGTTCTTCAAGGTATTCACAAGCCAAAATGCCTCAAAGATCAACCAAGATCAACCAAGATCTTCAAACACGAGTTGCAGTTATGTATTGCAGAGAGAGAACGCTTCCTCGAGATGAATGACACGATTTCGTTCAGAAAAACTCAGATTCGCACCTCTGCTCGCGAAAACACAACTTATATAGTTTGGTTTAAGTGAAAACAATCGATTGAATTTTCCGTACAGTCAGCTGATTTCACCTGACTTAAGTGAAATCAGTCGATTGAAAATTAATTCAACTGACTGAATGCATTCATACCAGAAACTATATACAGCAAGCCTTTTAACTTGTTAAAACCCATTTTAACAGATTAAAAGAGACACACTAAGGCACACAAGACATCTAACCTATGTCATATAGCCTATCAACAATGTATAATACTAACACATTACATTTAACATGTTATATACAGATTTAACACACTAAAAACATAATCTTCAAATGGATCTTCATCAATCTTCATCAAACACTTAAGATCTTCATGCACGTGGCTTTATCAATTCTTTGCTTCAAGCTTGCTTGTGCCAACAATCTCCCCCTGAATTGATGAAGCCAACACCCTCCAGTTGAATTGATGAGCTAAGATCCATAGAGAAACCTGAAAAAGCTTTTGCATACAAGATATAAATATTCCAAATATACAACCAAGCAAAAGCACACAAGCATACATACATATCACACATGCATATGTTCCCCCTATCATTAATAATATGATTTAACAATAGATTTTAGATTAAGTTTGCAGTATTATATGATTCCAATATATTTATTTCAGATTTTCCAATTTTAACACAAATTTACTCATTTTAACTCATTTTTCTCCCCCTTTGGATTCATCAAATGAAAGTAAATGCATAGATCAATTTGGAAAGATGAAAATTTTCATTAAAGCATTAACATAGGGGTGTACTAGGCCACCTGGCACGAATACAAACACACCAGAACAGAAATAGAAATTACAGAACATCATGAAGCTAAAAACTGATATAATCAGCCGACTGAAATGAGAAAATAGCCAATTAAAAAACTGGAACAGACAGCAGACACATAAAATGCAGCATGAAAATGCAATGCATGACCTATGAGCCATCCCCTTCACTCATTCATAGGGTTGTCTCTGTTGTAGACATTGGAGAGGAGGTCATGAATATTATGGAGTTGGTCATCCAAGTCTTGGAACCTTGTTATGCAGTACATATGTTGTGCATTTTGAGCCATGTTGAGGTCTTGAAGTTGATTGAGAACCATTCTCTCAAATTAGGAGTATGTAGGTCCAGTATTCTCAAGAGGGTTGTACAACTCAATTGCCATTGGCTGAGGTTCATCTTCCTCTTGGTTTCCTCCACTTATTCCCGCTTCATGATCATTTGCTCCACCTTCAATGTTTGCACCTTGATCACTTTCAACTAGCCAAGTGTTTCCTACGTTGGTGAATCCCATCTTGTGCATATTCAATGTTGAAAAATGATTGAGAAGGCCAGTAGACTCCTCAAGCTCTCCTTCCACATCCACACCAAAATGCTCAATGAACTTGGAGATGAGCACCACATATGGAAGCTTGAAATCTGTGAGCCTCTTTGCTTTCATCATATGGTCACGGATTGTGTATGTCCAATCCACCATCGCCCCATTTTGAACGCAGTACATCACCACTAAATCACCTTCATTCAAGGTAGCATGGTTTCTCCCCCTAGGCATGATGATTTTGGTCACCACCATGGCTTGCAACCTTTCCTCTACACGAAGCCTTCCCATATGGAAATTTCTAGCTTGCTCACCTTGGTTTCTTACACATTAATTGAAGTATTGCACCTTGTTGAACTCATCCACTGCACTAGTTTCACCTTTGCAGACTTGCACACCTCTTTGCCTTAGGCCAACCACATCCTTTCATGTTTGCCTAGTGATTTCCATCTCCACACCTTTGACACTTGATTTGAGAATGCCATTGCTGAACTTGAGGTTGGCATAAAACACCTTCACCAAATCTGGATACACCTTACCCGAAAGCTCAAGGAAAGTCTTCAATTTTTGGGTTTTGAGATGTTGCTCAAGGTTGCCAAAATTCTCTGCCCTTAGCCATGACATACGAATCACCTTAGGAATAATGATTTGCTTCCTATTGATCTCAATCAAGAAGGTTTGAATTCTGTCCTCATGACCTTCAAACCATATCTCAAGTCTTCGTTGATTCATAGCATTTGGAGAGGATGGAGTAGGTGGAGTGGAGCTTTCATCATCTGAGGGGGCAGCTCGTGATCTTCTAGGCATGGTGAAAAGTAGGTTTGGCTTTTACTAGCAAATGAGAATGCCAATGCATGATGCTTATGCAAGTATTTATAGAATTAGTAGCTTGATTTTCAAAATCAGTCAATTTAATCGTGCAGATTTTCTGGTTTCAATGCAGTACAAGAAATCATAGAAATTAAATGTGAGGGGAATCTGAATCAGAGATGCAGTGATGTGTTTCCCATGCGTTTTATGAACAATCCACTCATAAATAATTCACATCTAATGCATACACATTGGAAATCATGTAATTAAAGCACTTTATGGTCAATACAATTTGAAAAGTTGATTTTAGCTGATGTAATAGCTGTTACAGTCGCTGCTATAGTCCAAAAATAGTCATGTGATGCATATTTTGACTGGGTCAATCAATTAAAATCAATTCAATCAATTCCACATCAGCATAAGTGATTCTAACACATAAAAATACAGAGTTAGTCGACTAAAATTGTACCAGTAAACTGATTTTTGGTGTAGTGGCAGTTTTAAGTGAAATCTGTGTTAAATTTGTAGTTTTAGCTGACTAAAAATTTCAGATTTCACGAAATTCACACCAAACCAATTTGAATCAAATATTTGTGATATTTTGTGAGATCACTAGTGCATTTTGGACTTTCTAACTCGAGCTTTATGCCTCGGTTATAGCGGAAACGAGGCATATAAACACGCGGTGGCAGTTTTATAATTTATGCAATGCTTTATGCCTCGATTGTTATTGACCCGAGGCAGTAAAGCAAGTTTATGCCTCGGTTGTTATTGACCCGAGGCAGTAAAGCTAGTTTATGCCTCGGTTGCTACTAACCCGAGGCAGTAAAGTATCAGCAATTTTTTTTTCTTTTTTTTTCGGACTCTATGGTTTTAGGTGTTAGGACCCGAGGCAGAAGATGGTGATATGCCTCGGTTTTCAATTGAACCGAGGCAAAAGGTGGGATAAAAATCTTCAAAACCAGAAACATTCCATCTCCTTCCTCTGGTGCGAAAAAACCCTAACCCTCATATTTCCCTCTTCGATCCTCTGCGTAAGTTTCATCAGAGAAGTGTAGCAATGGAGTGGCTAAAGCGTTGCATTCTAAATGGGTTCGTGATGTTGTGTTCATGACTTTGGTTGCGGTGGTTATGAAGATCTTATGGAGGCGTTGCTATGTAGTGAATCTCGCGATTAGGGTTCGTGATTGCTTGGTTCAGATGTTGCAGCGTTGAGTTTTCTGGCGTGGTGGATGTGTAGTGGCTAGGTCCGTAGTGGTTCGTTTGCGTGGAAAAATCCATGGCGCGTTCTGGATTCTGGGTTCATTCCGTCTTGCTGCAATGGGATTTTGGTGAAGAACTGGTTCGTTTCATGAGTGCAGGACCGTGAATGAAGCTACACTAATGGTGGTTCGAAGGTATTGTGTCGTTCTTGATATGCCCGTGGTCACACTTCTCGAGTTGCTCGGTCAGCAATGTTTCGTCGTCATTCGTGTGGTGAAGATGGTGTGGAAGGTCGGAGAAGATGAGAGAAAGTTCATTTCTGCAATTTTTTTTTAATTTTTAACGTATATTATGCCTCGGTTGCCATCAGAACCGAGGCAGTAATGATGGGATATGCCTCGGTTGAGAACCGAGGCAGAAAGATGACCCTTTTTACCTCGGCTGCATATGCCTCAGGTCTTAAACCGAGGCCAAATGACCAAAATAACCGCGACAGAATGTCTTTCCTGCACCAGTGGATTTAGCAGATTGAAACAGTTCTAGAACACAAATTATGTAGATTTTGATATTTTAAATGAAATCTATGTGTTGAAATTGCAGATTTAGGTGACTGAAATTTTGGCAGTTTTCAAATTATGCAGATTTTTGTCATTTTAAATGCAACACACACATGATCTAATAAGATTAACAAGCCAAACAGATATCAATATACATTCTTCATGTCAAGAATACCTAATTCAGTTCTAAGCTTATTAAATCTATCACATGCAAGTGGTTTAGTGAATAAATCCGCCAATTGATTTTCAGTTTTCACAAACATGATTTCAATATCACCTTTTTGAACATGATCTCTTATAAAATGATGCCTGATTTCAATGTGTTTAGTTTTAGAATGTTGAATTGGATTCTTGGTTAGGTTGATTGCACTTGTATTATCACAATAAAGAGGTACCTTCTCTAGCTTTACACCATAATCCATAAGTTGATGCTTCAACCATATGCTTTGAGCACGTGCATGTCCAGCTGCTATGTACTCAACCTCAGCTATAGAGAGTGCTACACAAGCTTGCTTCTTGCTATTCCATGAGATTAGGCTTGATCTAAGTAGATGCCATGTACCACTTGTGCTTTTCCTATCCAATTTGCACCCTGCATAGTCAGAATCTGAAAAACCACTAAGAACAATGTTAGATTCATTAGGATACACTAATCCAACATTAGTTGTCCCTTTCAGATACTTGAGAATCCGTTTTGCAGCTTTAAAGTGTGATTCCTTTGGATTGGATTGAAACCTAGCACACAAGCAAACACCAAATTGTATATCCGGCCTACTAGCAGTTAGATATAGCAAGGAACCAATTAACCCTTATATTTGGTTGAATCAACTTGGTTTCCAGCCTCATCTGCATCCATAAGGCAGTGTGTAGCAATTGGAGTGGCAACCTCTTTGTAATCCTCCATTTTGAACTTTTTTAGTAGATCAAAACAGTATTTTGACTGGCTTAAAAATGTCCCATGCTTGAGTTAGCTCACCCATCATGGACATCTCAAATTCTGCCTGCATAGCTGCAACAAACTCTTCATACATGGAATTATTATTTGATCCAAAGATTATATCATCCACATATACTTGAACAAGTATTACATCACTTGCATGCTTTCTAATGAAAATTGTTTTATCAACAACACCTCTAGATAAAAGAAAGTTGCTCAAGCTCTCATACCACTGTCTTGGTGCTTGCTTCAAATCATATAAAGCCTTTTTCAATTTGAAAACATGATTAGGATAGAGGTGATCTTCAAAGTCAGGGGGTTATGATACGTACACTTCCTCATTTAAGAAACCATTCAAGAATGCACTTTTCACATCAATTTGAGAAATTTGAAATTACACATGCATGCATATGCTAACAATAACCTCACAGCTTCTAGCCTAGCTACAGGTGCATATGTTTCGTCAAAATCAATGCCTTCCTCTTTGTTATAACCTTTAGCAACTAGTCTAGCCTTATTCCTAACTATATTACCAATTTCATCCATTTTATTCCTAAACACCTATTTTCTACCAATAACATTCATTGCATCAGTTTTAGGGACAAGAGACCACACATCATTCCTAGTGAATTGATTAAGTTCATCTTGCATAGCAACAACCCAGTTACTATCACACAATGTATCATTCACATTCTAAGGTTCAATTTGAGAAACAAATGCAATATGTTGAAAGAATGCAAGCTTGCGTCTAGTGGTTACTCCTTGTTCTATGTCACCAATTATGTAGTCCTTTGATAATCCTTTAGGTTCAATCCACTCCTTGGGTAAATTGCTATCTGCAGCTTTTTCAGTCGACTAAATTTCCTTTTCAGCTGACTGATTTCTTGCAGCAGATTTTTTTTCCAGTGTTGTTTGTTCTTCATCTACAATCTTAGGCTCTTGATCTTGGTACACAAGGTTAGTTTCATCAAATACAATATACATTAATTCTTCAACAATCATTAGCCTCTTGCTGTAAACTCTAAGTCACAAATCCTTTATCATTTAACTCCAACTTTGTAATCTTGAACTTGTCATTTATCATGTGCCTCAAGCAACCACTATCTAGGTACCATAGGCCTTTCTTTTCATGTTTTATGACCTGCAAAACAAATTAATATTACATGGTACCCTTTAATAGTTTGGGTCCAACATGGTTATGCCTTTCTAGATCCTTTTGGGATCCATTTCATAATTCCCTTAAGTACATCATACTTTCTAACATGAAAACTCTTAAGAATATGACCTTTCTTCATACAGTAATTGCAAGAAATGAAGGGCATAGCATTTGGCTCACTCTTGGAAAAGAAACTAGAGAACTTTTTGGCTTTCTTTTCATGGATAGGTGTATAACCATGTCCAGCCTTTCCAAAAACACAATTTTGATAGCCAGGAACAGCTTCCAAGTTTTCTTTTCCTCTTTTGAACTTTGCACATGTTTTCAAAAGATATTTCACTTGATTTTTCAAAGTAGTGCAGTTTTCACAAGGTTATTATAAATCATTTCCAAATGTTCAAAATCAGTTTTTAAGTCGATTGTTTCTGATTTTAGTTGGTTAACTTTATTTTCTAGCCAGCTATTTAATCCTTTTAGCCGATTGTTCATGAGAGCAATTTTGTTTGCCTCACTATGCAACTCTTCAAAGTCATGCAACAATTGGTAATAGTCATTCTTATCTTTGGATGATAAGGAACTTACTTGGCTTGATGAGGATGATTCATATCCGGCCATGAGGCATAGGTTTGCTTCCTCACTTCCTTCTTGAGATGAAGTACTTATTGAATCATCATTGTCCTCCCAAGCTATGTAGGCACGTCTTTCCTTGCCCTTTTTCTCCTTTTTCCTATCATCAACCTTCTCCTTCTCTTTGTTAACATTAGGACATTCAATCTTGATATGTCCTTATTTTCCACAATTATAACATGAGAATTTAGAAGAATTACTTGAATCATTTTGTTTAGAATTGTACCTCCTTTGATTACCTTTGTTGCCTTTCCTCTTGAGATACTTCCCAAATTTCTTGTCTAGTAGATTCAAGTTCTCATTGTCACTAGATTCAGCAACCTCTTCCTCAGTTTCATCACTCTTCTTAGAGCTAGCCTTCAAGGCTATGGATTTTACGTTTTTCTCACTTGTTTCAAGCTCACTTAGCCTTTGCATTTCAATCTCATGCTCTCTAAGCTTACCAAACAGTGCAGCTGTTGTGATGATGGATAAATCCTTGGATTCAGATATGGCAGTCACCTTTGGTTGTCAATTTCTGTCAAGACACTTAAGCACTTTGATGTTTATCTCCTCTTTGTCAAATTCTTTGCTTAGACCCATGAGATGGTTGACTATGTGACTGAACCTCTTTTGCACTTCAGCTATGGACTCTCCTTTTTGCTTGAAAGCTCATACTCTTGAATCAAGGCATGCTTCCTTGCTCTTTTCACTTCACTTTTTCCTTCATGTGTAACCTCTAGGACATCCTACATTTCCTTTGCTTTCTTACATTGGGAGACCCTAAAAAATTCATCCATACTCAAAGATGAAGTGATGATGTTTTTGGCATTGTAATCATATTGAACTCTTCTACTTTCTTCATCATTCCATTCACTCCAACGCTTGTCCACCTACTTATTTTCAACAACACATTTAGGAGTATATGGTCCATTAACTATTGCATCCCAAATTCCTTTGTCTATAGATTCAATGAAAATTTGCATCCTTATTTTCCAAAACTGATAGTTTAGGCCACAAAACATAGGTGGTCTATGAATGGAGGCACCTTCAGCAAAAGGGAGTTTACTTTCAGCCATTTCAAAAAGATTTTTGATTAACTTGAATACCTTCAAGAACCTTGCTCTAGATACCAATTATTAGTTTTGAAATGGTGAGTTTAGCCAACAAGGGGGGGTTGAATTGGCTTTATAAAACTTTTTCAAAAGCTTAAAACCTTTTTCAATTGAATCTAATAGTCTGGAATGTTTGGATGTAAATGCAGCAGACTAGTACAGTTTTAGTCGATTAAAATATGAAAACAGCAGACTAAATTGTTCTTGATACTATGAAACAGTTGATTAAAAAGAAAAATCAATCGGCTAAAATACTGAAGAATTATGCAGAATGCAGAATTTGCGAATTCAACTCAAACAAGACATGTTCCAATTAGTATTTATAACAAGTATAAAACCTCAGATTACACAAGAACGCATTGAATCTCACCAAAGATCAAATTGCTTGGTTTTCTTGAGTTTTTAAAGAGTTTTAAAGAGAAGGAGATAAGGGAAAGAAGAAAGCACAACTGTTTTTATACTGGTTCACTCAATCACAGAGCTACATCCAGTTTTCCAGGACAACATGAGCCTGGTTTTCCACTATATTCAAAAGTTTTACAAATCAAACATCAAGATTACACTTTTGAACACAAAGCACATAAGACTTTTGACTCACACAAAAATCTAGAACCTCAACCTACAAGAATCACACTTGCATACCTGAAATCACATCAGGCAAACCATCCAGAGGCATAAGAATGTCCAAACCTGATGGTGGTTGTCCCTAGCACACAATACATGTGTTCTTCAAGCTATTCAAAAGCAAAAATGCCTCCAAGATCAACCAAAATCTTCAAACACGAGTTGCAGTTGTGTATTGCAGAGAGAGGACGCTTCCCAAAGATGAATGACACGATGTCGTTCAGAAAAACTCAGATTCGCACCTTTGCTCGCGAAAACATAGCTTATATAGTCTGGTTTAAGTGAAAACAGTTGATTGAATTTTCCGTACAGTCAGCAGATTTCACCTGACTGAAGTGAAATTAGTCGATTGAAAATTAATTCAACTGACTGAATGCATTCATACCAGAAACTATATACAGCAAGCCTTTTAACCTGTTAAAACCCATTTTAACATATTAAAAGAGACACATTAAGGCACACAAGACATCTAACCTATGTCATATAGCCTATCAACAATGTATAACACTAACACATTACATTTAACATGTTATATACAGATTTAACACACTAAAAACATAATCTTCAAATGGATCTTCATCAATCTTCATCAAACACTTAAGATCTTCATGCACATGGCTTTATCAATTCTTTGCTTCAAGCTTGCTTGTGCCAACAATTATTAATTTGGTCATTCTCTACCTTAAGAGATAATGGGAGTGGTCCCTATGTTCATAAATAAATAAACTAAAAAAGATTGAATAACCTTGACAATGTGCGGCCAAAGTAAATTGAACTACTGATATTAAACAATTAAAGGAATGAAATTAAACCAAAAAATCATAGGTAAATACTAGTAAAAAACCCTAAAGGACACAATTTGAGAAACACCAATGCGAGTATCACCACGAAAATGATGAATAGGAATCAGGGGCTGAATGAAAAAAGTAAGATGTAATTTAAAACAATAATTTATACCTTGGTCACAACACGAAAAGTTAAAACCACTTGAACCTATAAATCAAAGGAACAAACAGTTAGTCAATGTACCAAAAGGTAAAAAAATGTTAAAGCAAAAACTAATTAAATCCATAAATATGTGCAAGAAAATCAAAGCGAAGAAGAGAAAGTAAGTGGAAGAAGAAATTAGAGTGAATAACAAGAGGAAGATGAAGAAACACCTACAATAATGGAGGGGGTAGCGTCACATCTTTTCTCCTCCACGGAGGAAACAAGGAGAAGAGAAAGGGTTTAGGGAGAGAAATGAGTGATTGTGAAATTAGGGTGGTTCTTGACACCCTTTCCTCGTCATGGAAATAAGGTTGGAAATGAGAGGGAAATAGGGCAAAAGGTTAAAAATTGAAATCGAGAGGTAAAGTGAGGGAAAGTGAATAGTTAAAGGGAAACTGAAAAATCAAATATTAAGACTTATGGCAATTAAAACGTCATAAAATAATTGTGAAAATGTCATATTTTACACGAAAAATATGACGATTTAAATAGTGATAAGTAAAAACGTCATATCTTATGTGTAAAATGCGACAACTCTCCAAATGTCATATTATATTGTAAAAAGTGACAATTTTAAATAATTGTCATATTAAAATTGTCACATTATACATGATTTTTTGTAGTGTAAGCACTTTGATGTTTAGCTCCTCTTTGTCAAATTTTTATCCTAGACCCAAGAGAGGGTTGACTATGAGAGTGAACCTCTTTTGAACTTTAGCTATGGACTCTCCTTTTTGCATCTTGAAAAGCACATACTTTTGAATCAAGGCATGCTTCCTTGCTCTCTTCACTTCATTCATCCCCTCATGTGTAACCTCTAGGACATCCCACATTTCCTTTGCACTCTTACATTGGGAGAACCTAAAAAATTCATCCGTACTCAAAGATGAAGTTATGATATTCTTGGCATTACAATCATATTGAGCTCTTCTCCTTTCTTCATCAGTCCATTCAATCCAAGGCTTGTCCACCTGCTTATTTTCAACAATACATTTAGGAGTATATGGTCCATTAACTATTGCATCCCAAATCCCTTTGTCAATAGATTCAATGAAAATTTGCATCATTATTTTTCAAAATTGATAGTTTAGGCCACAAAACATAGGTGGTCTATGAATAAAGGCATCTTTAACACCTATGATCTTCATACACATGGCTTTATCAATTCTTTGCTTCAAGCCTGCTTGTGCCAACAAGCACAACCATGAAACATTAGTTAAACACATGAGAAAGGCCGATGCAAGTGGCATATTGGAATTTGATTGCAATGCAAAAGAGCGGTGTTGATTGAAGTAGAATCCACAAAAATGATGTATAAATATGGTGACTTTTTGGATGTGTCTGCCAAGGACTTGGTTCCAACAATTGATTACAAACACTTTGTTTGAGGAAGTTCCCTTGTTAGTGTAAGTAACAAGTTTCCTTGGCTAAGAAGTGTTATACATTGGACTTGTTGTATCACATACTTTGTGTGACGATGTTGCTATTTAGTTCATCAACTCACGAGCAAAGTAGGCTTTTAGAGACATGTTAAAGCCTCATGAAATGCTCTTGCTGGATCAAACTATGCTAAAATTCACAGCCCCTCCATCACTCCCGCACTTTGATCACCAAAAAGTTCAAGCCTTTGCCTATCATATTAGGAAGAAGTGACACCATTGTTGAGGAAGAGGGTAAATGCCATCTTGTTGAAGTTGACAACAAAACAAGTTGGGAAGTTGGAGAACAAGTAGTAAAAAGTGACACTTTCTATATTGGTTGTGGCCTTAACTGTTATGAAAGGTGAAACTTTATATACCAATTTTGAAACTAATATAAAAAGTTTTTTATATCGCCTGTATATATGTCAGTTCTAGAAAGAACATAGGACACTTGTTTTAACTGGCTTAAAAAGACTTTCCTGCACTAGTGCAAACTTTTTGGTGCCCTTTTAATCCGAGTAGTTTGGTAGAGTATATAAAAGGAGAAATAAATTAGGAAGTGTAACATCCCGTCCGGATATTATTACAAATTTAAATAAAATAAAATAGAAATAATATTAAAACCTCATTTAATATAACTGTAATTCCCCAAAACGCAGGAATATTTAAAACTTGAATACATCAATAATTATTCAAAAATTCACCAAAATATAAAATCATATGCAAAAGCTTAAAAAGTGACACTTTCTATATTGGTTGTGGCCTTAACTGTTATGAAAGGTGAAACTTTATATACCAATTTTGAAACTAATATAAAAAGTTTTTTATATCGCCTGTATATATGTCAATTCTAGAAAGAACATAGGAAACTTGTTTTAACTGGCTTAAAAAGACTTTCCTGCACTAGTGCAAACTTTTTGGTGCCCTTTTAATCCGAGTAGTTTGGTAGAGTATATAAAAGGAGAAATAAATTAGGAAGTGTAACATCCCGTCCGGATATTACAAATTTAAATAAAATAAAATAGAAATAATATTAATACCTCATTTAATATAACTGTAATTCCCCAAAACGCGGGAATATTTAAAACTTGAATACATCAATAATTATTCAAAAATTCACCAAAATATAAAATCATATGCAAAAGCTAAATCCAATACATTAGTGATTACAAAGTCTTTAAAAATTTTAAAAAAAATTAATATTTTAAAAAAGTTTAAAAAATAATAAAATCATATGCAAAAGCTAAATCCAATACATTAGTGATTACAAAGTCCTTAAGAATTTAAAAAATTAAAAATTAAAAAAAAATCAAAATAACCACGTGTTAACACGTGGCACTTAATTAACACCGTTACTGTGCAACTAACGGAAAGGAACTTATTGCAACGAATTTTCCAAAATAGGAACTCAATTGAGTCAAATAAAAATGGGAGGGCCTACTTGAGATTTCGCTACAAAAATGGGGACCTCTGGAATGATTTAACCAAAAAGTAATTTAATAAAACTATGTAGAAAATCCACACGATGGCCCACGCTCCGACTCTACGTCTCACCAGATCCACCTGCAACATCTTTTGCTTTCGTGTACCGCGTACACGATCATCACCAAACACAAACAGATAGGGTGAGCTAACATTAAACAAACATATACAAATCATATATATAAACACTCAAACATCAAAGGAACTCCATCCTTTGATTGAACACCCATGGCCACCACCATGTTATCCATGATCTACCTCTTCAGATGAATACCTCAAGATGTCTTGCCACCACACCTACAAGCCACAACTTATAGAACACGTGTGGGAAACCAGCTATGGACCATACTCCGTAACGCCAGGTGGAGTTCCATATACAAACAAAGTTTGTAATGTCCCAAGACTACCAAACTAGTCAACCACAAACTAAGGAGGGCAATCTATCTAGACCCATTCGTACGAGCCAAAACTCACACACTCACACTGGCAACACTCGCCAACCCGAGCCACAACTCAAGAGTTCCTCATGTTCATCTGCCATCTCGAGCCACAACTCAAGAGATGTCATTCTGAGCCACAACTCAAGGAATGCCACGTGTTTAACCCCTATCCCGAGCCACAACTCAAAGGATACTCTCTGAGCCACACCTCAAGGAACATCCAACAAGTCGACCTTTAAGGTTTCACCAAAGCCTTGTAGACCACGTACATCTAAAGCAAACAAAGCTTCTACCTCTACATCATCGCTTAGCATTGCTCTAGAGTCGTCAGGCAAAACTTGCTTCCAAACCGCTTGGCGGGGCCTGCGCACCACTAGGCGCCAAGCGCCTTTAGACCCTCTGCCATTGCAAGTATCGCCTGACGAGATGCATTCCATCGCCAAGCGCCTCACGTTCGAAGACCTTCTATTTTCTAGCTATCGCCTGACAGTTTACACACCTTCGCTTATTGCTACACCAGTACTTGCACATTACTGGTTTTTTGTTCTAGTCTAGTCACAGTTGCTCACACACCCACTCATCCTTCCCACGAATCCAAAGTGCCACAATTCTAATTCCTTTCTAACCACACCTTTATCAATTATAATAACTCATCCATTGTACACTCATTCCCTAAATGTTCACTCGTATGTTATCTCAAGTGTTCACACTTATTCTTTCATTATTGATTGATACAAACTGCCTTCTTCCTTCCAACAAAACCATAACACTGATTCAACCACACTAATTTTCTTTTAATCCCTTGCCACATTCTATCACATTCTCACACTTGCCTTAAACCATGCCTAACTTGTCCACCAAAATATACCCAATTTCCTAATTCTCCTTATCCAGCCACTGCATTTCCAATTTTGGTTTAGTTACTATTTTTCCTCATTTATAATAACACAACTTTCTCACTTACCATTTGGAACCCAAACCTTCATATATTTCCTCATCAACACCAAGACACCCATGATCTGCCATTGCTCTAATTGGTTCATATTATTCCCTTAACAACGCATCATTAATTTTCTCTTGTGCCTTCCCGACCAGAAGTAAAACTACCACCCTGACCTGCACTATCGCCTAGCGGCAGATTAATTCCCGCCAGGCGGCATATCAGTTTCTGGGAAACCTAAATTCTGTTGCACTTGCCACAGAAATCCTAAAATCATCATCATCCTCATTTTACCAATTCATCCACTCTTAAAGCAATAAGTTGCACTCACGTGTTAAATTAACATCAAACAAATTCCTCTAAGTCCATTTCACACTACAATTAATTCTAAAACCTAAGAATTTCCTAATCCTAGTTCAAGAATATACCAAAATCATCATGTTCCCTCGTATTACCTCATAATTTCACAATTAACCCCTTCCCTTTCGTAAATACATGATTAGAACACCTTTTCCACTTATTAAAAACAACCTAGAATGCCCAAAGAACCCAAATCGAGCCAAAACCGCTTGTGTTGCCTGACAGTTGTTCATCACCGCCAAGCCCTTCATAGAAAACCCAGAAAATTAGGTTGTTGCACATGCGTTGCCTGGTGGCTAGTTCGTATCGCCAAGCGGTTCCTCTTAGGAACCCAGTTTTCAACACAAAAAGGGGTTGTGTCACGTGGCAGCTTTGAAGACCCACTAGGCAGTTTTTGGAAAATTTCCAGAAACTAAATGTAGTTCAGAAAAATGCGAAAAAAGGCAATCTTCCATCATATTCCATTTGAAATTATGTAATTAAAATATAAAATGAGAGTCATAACACACCTAACCTAGATATCCTTGCTAAAATATAATGATTTTTGGCTTCTTCCTTGATAAAAATGGCCTCTTAGTGCTTCCCCACTTTAGCTCTCCTTCTGATGAAGGATTGACCCCAACCAAAGATGGAGGCACATGCTTAAGAAGACTAAGCATGTTTAGAAAGGAAGTTCACTAATCCTTCATCCCTTTCATTTGTGTTTGTTATTTTTGATTCCCTAAGTTAACTTAGTTGAATCAACTTTAGTTGACTTGTTGACCTTTGACTAGGTTTGACTTGTTG
>Ga0214542_1008507_pt1 | contig 16849 bp, 10 predicted proteins | sample CNSS1metaG_FD_160096 | JGI IMG/M metagenome (GOLD analysis project Ga0214542, IMG submission 160096) | Root nodule microbial communities from cowpea collected in UCLA plant growth center, Los Angeles, California, USA - CNSS1 | ecosystem: Host-associated > Plants > Roots > Nodule | place: USA... | reverse complement strand
GAATTAATGTGTGATACTCGAATGGTCTCTGTAGAGGTTTTGGGGTTGTATGGATTGGTTGAATAGGTATAATTTTGCTTAAATCAACTTCTGTAGAATTGTGTAGATTTGCTTACTCGCTGGGCGAATAAGTTGATCTGCATAATTATGCAGAACACTGATCTGCAGAATTATGCAAATTTGCAGACTCGCTGAGCGAGTAATACTCGCTGGGCGAATTTCCAAGTTAGGAAATTCTAGTCCTGGACCAGTGGCTGGACGAGTGTACTAGCTGTGCGAGCATAGGCCAATGGTTGGGCGAGTGGTACTAGCTGGGCGAATTTCTAGGAGGAAATTCCATACCTGTACCAATGGATGGGCTAGTGTTACTAGCTGGGCGAGCATCAGCCAGTGGCTGGGCGAGTGATACTAGCTGGGCGAGTAAGTACGAAATTGGAACTTGCATTCTTGAGTGATTTGAATGATATTTTTGTAGTTATGGAAGCTTTTTAATTATTATGAATGATGAGTATATGATATGAGATTGTCTATATGATACTGAGTTGAGATTGGTTGATGCTAACCCAAGGAGGATTAGCAATGTTTGTGGTAGTGTATGCATTGAGGTAGGGATTGTCTTGGCAGTTATCCTGACGTTCTAATAACCATTCAAATTCTCAAGTAGAGAGGAATGTAGTATGTGGTGAGAGGAGCAGGAGGTCCTAGCCTAGGGGTTTTTCCTTGATCATAGGTGTTAATGGACTAACCTTGTATGTGGTAGAGTTTTACTCTGTATTTGTCGCTCTACAGAGCATGAGATGCCACTACAAGTGCACAACTGCCTGAATCCAACTTCAATGCATGAATCCGGATTAATTGGGTCTTAGATTATTAATTTGTGTGAAACTAATTGATTATTTGTGCTTTTTATATGTTATTAACTACAAAATTGATTTAAGTTCTCTTTTTAAATCATTAGCTTACCCTTCTTTTGTATCTTTTCTTTCTGGTGTCTGTTATTTCTTGCCATGATCGCCTGATTGGTGTGAGCAGTTGAAGAGCATGCAACTAGCCCCGTGCAGGGAAGAGGAGGAGATGCTGCACAGTAGAGTTCTATGGAAATTCTAGTGTTTTTGGCTTAGACTTGTGTTTTCTCTTTTGAAAACTCTAGTGCAAGTTGTGTATATAAATTGTATAGCAGTTTATCTAGTTTTTGTGGGATAACTGTAACATACTGTTTATATTTTGGGTTCTATGCTTTGAACTATCAGATATGCAATGTTTTGTTTGATGGTTTAGACTGTTAAACGGGATGTTACATTTTTGGTATCAGAGTTGTAGTTCCTTTAGGATCTGTAGGTTGGGTATGCTTAGCTTCCTCTAAGCGTTGTTTTTTTTAGATATAGTAGTGTTTGCAGGTTAAGCTGATGGTTGTTCTTTATGTAAACAGAAAAGTTATGGCAAATAGGCCACCTCCAGCCCCACCAACTTCGGATTTGCCCGATCTTGTGCGGGCAATAGAAGCTATGGCAGCAGCTATGCAACAACAACATGCCTCAATGGTGGAGCAACACAATCTGTCCTTGCGGCAAATGGAAACAGCTCGGGCAGCCGCAGAGGCAACTCAGCAAAGACATCTTGATGCTCTCTCCCAGCTTGAAGCAAACAGAACGTCAGCTGGCCCTTCACAATTCCTACCTCCTCAGATCAGAGAATGGAGTTTGGAGGATTTTCTGCAACACCATCCCACCAAGTTTAATGGAAAAGTCAGTCCTGACGAAGCTGATCAATGGATGAAGGATATGGAAAGGGTGTTTGAAGCTAAGAGATGCCCTGCAGAAAACAGGTTGGCTTATATTGTTTATATGCTCACCGGTGAAGCCGAGCATTGGTGGGCGAGTATGAAGATGATGTTGGAAGAGAAAAGAGAGGAAGTGTCTTGGGATGTGTTCAAAAAGTGTTTCCTGACAGAATATTTCCCAGATAGTATCCAGTATGCTAAGGAAGTTGAATTTCTCCAATTGGTACAGGGAAACATGTCCGTGGCAAAATATACAGAAAAATTTAAACATCTGGGACGTTTCCATATCATAACTGTTGACGAAGAATGGAGATGCCGGAAGTTTGAAAATGGCCTTAGAGGTGACATTAAGTTAATGGTGGCACCCCTATCTATTAAGGATTTCCGTACCTTAGTAGAGAAAACAAGAGTTATGGAGACGCTCAAAGCAGAAGTAGAAGTCCAACAAAGACAACAACCACATAGAGTAGGAGGACCATCTAGGTTCAGAGTTAGACTTGAGGAAAGGAGAAAACCTTACTCTAGACCTCAACCTCAAGGGTTTAGAGGGGGTTCTTCTCAGCAACAGTTTCAACAAGGTTGAGTGTATTGTTTTGCATGTGGAGGACCTCATTTAAAGAGTAACTATCCAAGGCTGGGAAAGGGTGGAAAATGCCATTCATGTATAGTAGAGGGGCACTTTGCCAAAGATTGCCCTTCCGCTAGAAGGGTAGTGAGTCAATCCCAACAGCCTGCACAATAGAGGAATAGAGGTGACAGACCCCAAGCTGTAGGGAGGGTTTATGCAATGTCTGGAACAAAAGCATCTGCTTCAGGTAATCTTATTATCGGTAGTTGTTTGATAGCTGGTAAAAGCTTGAGTGTTCTATTTGACTTGGGAGCAACACATTCTTTTGTGTCTGAGGGTTGTGTTAAAGAGTTATGTCTGCCTGTGAAAGAGTTACAGTATGATCTTATAGTGTCAACTCCAGCTTCAGGTTTAGTAAAGACGTCAATGTTGTGCGCCAGATGCCTAGTGAATGTAGAGGGGCGTCAGTTCAAAGTCAATCTCATTTGTTTGTCGCTACAGAGTTTGGATGTGATCTTAAGGATGGATTGGTTGGCTGCCAATCACATTCTTATTGATTGCAGTAAGAAAAAGCTATTGTTTCCTAACTCTGAAGAGTCAGAGTTGTTGTCTTCTCAGTAGGTGTTAAAGGAAATCAGAGAGGGTTCTCGATGCTTTGTTATCTTGACTCATGTAAATGTTGAGAAAGATGATAAAAGCATTGACATCTTTGTGGTGAGAGAGTTTGAGGACGTATTTCCTGATGAAGTGCCAGGACTACCTCCTCAAAGAGAAGTGGAGTTCTCAATTGATCTAGTGCCTGGAGCAGGACCAGTATCAATAGCTCCATACAGAATGGCTCCAGCTGAATTAGTAGAGGTTAAGAAACAAATAAAGGAATTGTTAGAAAAGTAATTTATCCGACCTAGTGTGTCACCTTGGGGAGCACCGGTGTTGCTTGTAAAAAAGAAGGACGGAAGCTCCAGATTATGTGTAGACTACAGACAACTAAACAAGTTGACCATCAAGAATAAATACCATCTGCCCAGAATTGATGACCTTATGGATCAGTTGAACGGAGTTGTGGTGTTTTCAAAAATTGATTTGCGGTCAGGATATCATCAGATTCTGGTCAAGGCTGAGGATGTACAGAAGACAGCCTTTAGGTCTAGATATGGGCATTATGAGTACGTAGTTATGCCTTTTGGTGTGACTAATGCTCCTGCCTTATTCATGGACTATATGAACAAAATTTTCAGACCATTTCTTGATAAGTTTGTCGTTGTTTTTATAGATGACATCCTTATCTACTCCAAAACTCATGAAGATCATGTTCAATACTTAAGAACAGTACTTGGGATTTTGATGGAGGAAAAGTTGTATGCTAAACTATCAAAGTGTGAGTTTTGGATGCGAGAGGTTCAGTTTTTGGGCCATGTGATATCTTCTCTAGGAATATTAGTGGACCCAACTAAAGTGGATGTCGTGCTACAGTGGGAACGACCAAAGTCGGTAAAAAAAATTACAAGTTTTGTGGGATTAGCTGGTTACTATAAAAGATTCATTGAGGGATTTTCTAAAATAGTAGCACCTCTAACACACCTTACTCGCAAGGATCAGCCTTTTGCTTGGACATATAAATGTGAGGAGAGTTTTCAAGAACTTAAGAAAAGGTTTACCAGTGCCCCAGTGCTTGTAATCCCTGACACAAGTAAATCCTTTGAGGTTTATTGTGACGCATCCTATCAAGGGTTAGGTAGTGTGTTGATGCAAGAAAAGAAAGTGGTAGCTTATGCTTCAAGACAACTCAAGGTGCACAGAAGAATTACCCTACTCATGATTTGGAGTTAGTAGCGGTAGTTTTTGCCTTGAAGATTTGGAGACACTGCCTTTATGGGGCACAGTTTCAGGTATTCAGTGATCATAAAAGTTTAAAATATTTGTTCGATCAGAAAGAGTTAAATATGAGGGAAAGGAGGTGGATAGAATTTCTGAAGGACTATGATTTTGAGTTACTATATCATCCAGGTAAAGCCAACGTTGTGGCAGACGCTCTTAGTAGGAAGACAACGCATATATCTCACATGATGATAAATGAGCTTGAATTAGTGGAAGAATTCAGAGACTTAAAACTACAAACAGAGTTTGAGATTGATTTCATTAGATGTAGTAGCCTAACTATATCTAGTGATTTCTTGAGTCTGATGAAAGTTAAACAAGCCAATGATGTAAGTTTGCAAAAAACAATGAGTTTGTTGGGTACAAAGCAGGATAAGGACTTTCAGAGGGGCTTTGATGGAATTTTACGCTTCAAAGGCAGAGTGTGTATACTTGATGATGTTGAGTTAAAGAAGATGGTCTTAGAGGAAGGGCATAAGAGTCGTTTTAGTATGCATCTAGGCATGACTAAAATGTATCAAGATCTCAAGGAATCTTTTTGATGGTCTGGTATGAAGAGGGACGTGGCACAATTTGTTGCATCTTGTTTGACTTGTCAGAAGGCAAAAGTAGAACATCAACGACCTAGAGGATTATTACAACAGCTGGAGATACTTGTTTGGAAATGGGATAGCATCTCAATGGATTTTGTTACTCATTTTCCAAGAACAGTGAGAGGTCATGATGCTATTTGGGTGATAGTCGAACATTTAACTAAAAGTGCTCATTTTCTGACAATTAAATTGAGAATGTCTATGGCCAATTTGGCACAACTGTATCTAAAAGAAATTGTTAGGTTACATGGTGTGCCTTCAAGTATTGTGTCAGATAGAGATCCTCGATTTACTTCTAGATTTTGGCAATCGTTGCAAGGAGCTATGGGTAGCAGCTTGAGGATGAGTTCTGCTTATCATCCTCAAACAGACGGACAAATGGAGAGGACAATTCAGTCTCTAGAAGATTTGTTGAGAACCTGTGTATTAGATCATCTGGGTGGATGGGATGAAGTGTTACCTTTGGTTGAATTCATCTACAACAACAATTATCAAGCCAGTATCAGAATGGCACCGTATGAAGCTTTATATGGTAGACGATGCAGAACTCCTCTATGTTGGTATCAAGATGGAGAGGAGTTTTGGTGGGACCTGAGTTACTACAGCAGACCACAGAAAAAGTAAAATTAATTCAAGAAAGGATGAAGACTTCACAAAGTAGGCAGAAGTCTTATGCCGACCAAAGGAGGAGACCGTTAGAGTTTTCAACAGGGGATCATGTTTTCCTGAAGGAGACCCCAACCACTGGAGTGGGGAGAGCGATTTTTTCAAGGAAACTCTCTCCTAAGTATATTGGTCCTTATCAGATTCTAAATCGAGTGGGGCCAATAGCTTATGAGATTGCAATGCCCCCTCAGTTGGTTAATTTACATCCGGTATTCCATGTATCTCAATTGAGGAAGTATGCACCTGATGGTTCACATGTTCTAGAGGTGGATGATGTACAAGTTAAAGAAGACCTTTTAGTGGAAGTGCAATCAATTAGCTTAGATGGCAGTCAGACGAAACATCACAGAGGAAAGACCATCAACTTAGTCAAGGTTGTCTAGGATCGTAGGACAGGTGATTCCACTTGGGAGTTGGAGGAGGATATGATGAAGTCATATCCTTATCTATTTCCTGGTAAGTCTAATTTTCGAGGTCGAAAATTTTGTTGTCGGGGAGAATGTGAGGACAGAGAAAATAGTAGTTTAGAATGAGTAAGTGTTTAAAATAATGGAACTCGATTATTTTATTATTAAAAATCTTAAATATAAATAGAAATCTAATAAACGAGTTTCATTAGTTATAAACACCTTATCTCTCTAAGAACTGTTTCTAAAATCCTTTCTACCTTCTCTCTAAGTTTCTGACTCCTGTAATCATTTGTTCAACGATCAGAGACCGCTAGGGGGATCCCTGTAACACGCCCTACATTTCTGTCCGATCAATTTCTCAAACAGAGTAAGTTGATTTTCTGCTCTTTTCTCTGTTTTTGTCTAAATCTCATTGCATGCGGATCATTCTAGACCGCATGTACTTTCTGAGTTCTCCTTATGTTTTTCCACTGATCAGTGGTTCTATTGATGCACTCTGATCATGTTCTTGTTGTTCTTAGGGAGAATTGGGGACTCTGTCGGGTTGTGAGGTGTATTTGGACTCTCTGTGAACTGTCTGTATAGTATCTCAGGTAAGGGAAGCTAATATTTATCATGTCTCACAAATCTATTAGAAATGTTATTACATGATTATTCTATAATTGACTGATGTGTTTGATATATGGACTGGGTTGTGATGTTTGAAAATGATAAATACTTAGGTTTTATCTGATGTTTGAGAATAACTATATGCTATAGGTGCAATTGGATGCAATTTGTGTGATTATGTTGATAGAATTAATGTGTGATACTCGAATGGTCTCTGTAGAGGTTTTGGGGTTGTATGGATTGGTTGAATAGGTATAATTTTGCTTAAATCAACTTCTGTAGAATTGTGTAGATTTGCTTACTCGCTGGGCGAATAAGTTGATCTGCATAATTATGCAGAACACTGATCTGCAGAATTATGCAAATTTGCAGACTCGCTGAGCGAGTAATACTCGCTGGGCGAATTTCCAAGTTAGGAAATTCTAGTCCTGGACCAGTGGCTGGACGAGTGTACTAGCTGTGCGAGCATAGGCCAATGGTTGGGCGAGTGGTACTAGCTGGGCGAATTTCTAGGAGGAAATTCCATACCTGTACCAATGGATGGGCTAGTGTTACTAGCTGGGCGAGCATCAGCCAGTGGCTGGGCGAGTGATACTAGCTGGGCGAGTAAGTACGAAATTGGAACTTGCATTCTTGAGTGATTTGAATGATATTTTTGTAGTTATGGAAGCTTTTTAATTATTATGAATGATGAGTATATGATATGAGATTGTCTATATGATACTGAGTTGAGATTGGTTGATGCTAACCCAAGGAGGATTAGCAATGTTTGTGGTAGTGTATGCATTGAGGTAGGGATTGTCTTGGCAGTTATCCTGACGTTCTAATAACCATTCAAATTCTCAAGTAGAGAGGAATGTAGTATGTGGTGAGAGGAGCAGGAGGTCCTAGCCTAGGGGTTTTTCCTTGATCATAGGTGTTAATGGACTAACCTTGTATGTGGTAGAGTTTTACTCTGTATTTGTCGCTCTACAGAGCATGAGATGCCACTACAAGTGCACAACTGCCTGAATCCAACTTCAATGCATGAATCCGGATTAATTGGGTCTTAGATTATTAATTTGTGTGAAACTAATTGATTATTTGTGCTTTTTGTATGTTATTAACTATAAAATTGATTTAAGTTCTCTTTTTAAATCATTAGCTTACCCTTCTTTTGTCTCTTTTCTTTTTGGTGTATGTTATTTCTTGCCATAATCACCTGATTGGTGTGAGTAGTTGAAGAGCTTGCAGCTAGCCCCGTATAGGGAAGAGGAGGAAATGTTGCACAGTAGAGTTCTATGGAAATTCTAGTGTTTTTAGTTTAGACTTGTGTTTTCTCTTTTGAAAACTCTAGTGCAAGTTGTGTATATAAATTGTATAGCAGTTTATCTAGTTTTTGTGGGATGACTGTAACATACTGTTTATATTTTGGGTTCTATGCTTTGAACTATCAGATATGCAATGTTTTATTTGATGGTTTAGACTGTTAAACAGAATGTTACAATTATTATATTATTTGTGATATTTGTTGGATTATTTTCAACTTTTATATACTTTATATTAAAAAGTATTTAACATTATAAATTGACATAACAATATTTTACGATAAATCCAAGCAACTAATTTTTTATTACATGGTATTATAAAAAATGAATTTAATATGAAAACAACTTAAATTAAGAAATAAAATATTTTAAATTTCAAAACTAAATAAAAGTTAAATTTGATTAATACTCGTTATATCATATTAATTAAATGAAATAAGTTGTCTAAATAAAAATATATTATGCGATTTTTGAAAATAAATAAAGGTGATAAAAATTTGAAAAGAAATTAATCATCTTAAATTATAAAATTATAATTACATGATATTTTTTATAAAATAGACAAATTTTATTAATATAACAAACTTCATTTAATTGTATTTTTTAACGTCATTTTATATTTAACAACTATTTAATCAATTAATTTATTAAATACTTCTAGTTTAATAAGCTTTTTAATCACCTACATACTTATCCGGTAATAGCTACAATTTATCAGTCGATTTTACCAAATATACTCTAAGACTCATTAAATCACTTTTCTAAAAATTAATTTCAAATGACATTTTTCTTCCACTTATTTTAAGCTTTCATTTTTACTTAAATTTTGTATATTTATTGTAACGCCCCATTTAATCAAAAATCTTAATGAAAGGAAACGTCACACATGATAACATAGTAGTACGGTTTTAGAGCATAAACACTACTCCTCCTTACAATATTCGAGGCACACAACGATGCCAAAACAAAATAGGATACAAGGTTCAACAGTAAATCAATTGAAATTTAAAGGACAAGCCAATACATGGGTCATAGCCCTATAATAAAGCCCAACACAATAGAATCCAGCCCAGGTGGGCTACGCAGCGGAACCATCACCTCCCTGTTGACCACGAGTGTTTCTCGCATCTGCTCACACCAATAAATTGATGATCATTGAAAAGAGAGAAAACCACACATACAAGACATACAACAAACAACAAAAGGGTAAGCTAGAGCCGAAAAATAGTTTTATCATGCAACCATATACACTTTCACAGTCAATTATACATACATCACCCAAGCATATTATGACCTTCCAAACAATACACTAAGACTCGACACGACTTATCCGGATATGTATAATTTAGTCGGATTCAGCGGATGCTTGCACTTGTGGTGGATATCCCTACTCTACCGAGCTGCTCACCCCCAAGCTAAGTGTTACAATGTCTCAATCCCTACACACAAGGTTAGCCCTTAATGAGTTTCAGGCCTCCTGCTACTCTCATCACAAGAATCAGTCCGCTCTATGTGAGACTAACTGACTCCTTAGAGCGTCAGGATGCAACCTTACCTTGAATCCTTACCAAATTATATAGATGGGGCACCACCATGAACTCCCACTAACAGTGGTCATGGAATTACGTCCCGACCATTGAGGCACTACCATGAGGTCTCACCTAAAGGCTCATGGAATTACGTCCCGACCACATACCAATCATATTCAACCAACCGAGTAATATTTATCATGCATATAAATCTCATGCCAACCTTTATAACCAATCCTCATTCATATTCCTTGTTGAATTCATACCAACTCATCCTTCCAAATTCATGAATATAGAAGTGTATTTCATACCAACACCATGCCACTTTAATTACTAACCATCTCATTTGTTTTACATACCAAGATCACACTAACACATCAATCCAATTCATACCCACAGATTTTTCCATGCATTTTACAAGCCTAACACTTTAAATAGAGTAAATCAATCAATCAAACAATCCATAACAACCAAGTAAAGAAAACATCGTGGCCTGCAGCGGATCTCGCTCAAGCCAGAAGCCCTTGCTTAGGCGAGAGGAGTTCCCTCGCTTAGGCGAGATCGCGATAGAGGCCTTGGGAGGTTTTTCGCACACTCGCTTAGGCGAGCCCTCCTCGCCTAAATGAGGCCACTCCTCGCCCAAAGGTGAGGTTCCTCGCCTGGGCTACAACTGCAACGACGTACCTCGAGCTCCCACGCGTTCTCGCTTAGGCGGGCCTCTCTCACCTGAGCGAGATAGTACCTCGCTCAAAACAAAATCTCTCCTCCTGAGCGAGAGCTCGAGTGCGAGCTTGGGCTTATTTCTGCAAGTCTCGCCTAGGCGAGACTGTTAGTGAAAAACCAACACGACAAGTGCATCGGTCGCACATAGCAAGTAATAAGTATTTTATCATTCTCTCCCAAGGGACTTGTGCAACGCATGACAACTCTCGCAATTCATGACTTAATTAGACACAAAGTTCACACAAACACAATGAAAAATCTTTTTGTATTTTATGAAACAGTTGGTGTGCAACAAAAAATTAACATAGTGTATTTACAATTTGTCAAGATTAGACTTCAACCATTTCATTCTCATGCATTCTAAATTATCCCAATTCCATATTAATGTTAAAATCAATTCACAAGAATACTCAAATCCTATTCCTAGAGCCTTTGAGCCTATGATTACTCATCAAGTTTCAATTCCTTGAATCCTCGACAAGTGAAATCATGCATTAGTTTCAAGAATCTAAGATTACTAATGAACCAAGTTCTATTCCTAGATACAAGCATCCATTAGGTATTTAATTTCAAATCTAGATTCTAAAGATGTTTCCCAACACCTCAAGAATCACAAATCAAGCATGGGAACAATCCACATCAAGCATTAAGCATGGAAATCAAATACTAACATGAATTGAAAAAACATATAAATTAACAATACAATTTTACACAAGAATTCAATGTTTTACATCTAATCTCAACAAATAGAAATTGCTCTCCATGGTGGAGAACCTAGGATTTTACAAATTGAAGAATAAGGAAGAAATTGGAACCATAAAGTAGAAACAATCTCTCTCCCAAGGTTCTTGAATACTGCTCATGGTTCAATTGCGCCTCCCATTCGCATCTCTGCCTTCAATTTCATAGCCCATCATCCTTTCCAACCTAAAAGGGGTAAAACCTCCATGGATGAAGAAGGAAACACAAGAAGGAGAAGGGAGAGTTTTCCAACACCCCTAATAGCCTCCAAGAGTCTCTCCCAAGCACCCAAGGTGTTTCTATTCGTGAAAAATGAAGAATCCCTAATACTCTCATAGAAACATGATTAAATAACCATATTCGCGTATTGGGATCGATATTTTCGCCCAACGGCTTCATTCTCGCCCAGCAAGGCCTAAAATCGACGTTCTTTGACATGTAACTCGCTGGGCGAACCACATTTTCGCCCAGCGACTAGAGTATTGCAGTTCTGGTCTGTCAGTTTCGCCTAGCGAGCCACCAGCTCGCCTAGCGAGTGACCCTGGCGCCCAATGGTCATTTTTTTGGCCTTCCAAGGTTGGTCCAAGGCAGTATATACATATAGGTGAGTCCTTTCTCGATGTATGCAGTGCTGGAATTTATCTCGGTGCCCCTCGACATGGGTATTTGTGTAAAAGTCAATCTTTCATGTCCAATCATGCTTCCTTGAGTTTCAGCTTGTTTTCCTCCACCAGAATTGCTTCCTATTGTTTTATTTCACACACTCATAATAGAGATTAGAAGTAAAAAAAAGTACAAAATAACTAAAATACGAAACAATGCAAAAAATAACATAAACTAGAGGATTAAACAAGATAAAAGTTATGTAAAAGTTGATTTTATTCACGAAACTTAACATCAATAAAAGGTAGAAAACAACGTTATAAGAGACAAGGTCGCTTAGGCGAAAACGCCAGGTCTCATCACTATTCTCCATGTAACAGCCATACACTCATACGCAAACAACAATACAATTCCATCCAAACATTTACAGTAGTACATCAACCATACAAGCATGAAAATAATGGCGAAATAAGCAAGAATCGAATTAAATAAGAAATCCCTAGCTTCCCTTACCTGGAAATAGTTAGAAAATGCCTCGACTCTAACTAGCAGAGCACGACAACTCTAAGAATGGACTTGCGAACTAAACAAGACAGCGAAATAGATTTAGAAAATGAGTTTACTACAAAACCCTATTGTAAATACGAAAATGTTCCTAGAGGGGACAAGCATGAGCCGGAGCATAACTTACGCGGAGTAGGAAAATGAGATCGAGCTTGCTTGACCAAGGTAGTACAAAACCCTAGCAGAGGGACGACATCAGCTTTAGGAAGGAATAGGGGAAATTTGTTTTTTGAAAATGAATGGGAATGGAAATGTTAGGGCAGATTAGGGTTAGGTTTCCCTTTTGGGCCAACCCTAGGCCCAACTAATTTGTACAACCCTTTAAATTAGGGTAGAATAAAAATTAGAGAAAATAGTGGGCCTTACAGTTATTTTATATTCGTCCATTTTACTTTTCTATTTTCTAGTTAAAAAAAATATAAAGTATATTTTTTTATTTTTATTAAAAAATTTTTTTTTTTTTTTTTTTTATAAAAAAGAGTTTTTTTTTTTTTTTTAATAAGGGGACTTGACATTTCCCTTGAAAAAAATAGAATCTAAGGAAAAATAGTACTGAAAAATATTTGAGTTGATTATAATTATGAAAAATAAATACTGTCCAATTAATTGAGAATATATTTCAGTAACATTATTTGACTCTTATATTCGAATTATAAGGAAGAGTATCTTTTGAAGAAAAAAAAAATTGAAAATATAGTTAGTAGAATTAAATAAATTTAACCAATATTAAAAAAAAAAAACCAACATTGGCTGGTTATGTAAATATTAGTTAATTCTTTAATCCAAATGCAAAGAGTATTTTGATATTGAAACATAGACATTTTGCATTTTTACATATACACGATGTATGAAAGATTGCATTATTTTAACATTAGTTATATTCTTATCTTCATACTATGGTAATAATTTTTATTTTTATACTACCCTAAAAAACGGAAAGTAATAATTAGAGGCAAAATGATGTACGATGTGCTTTCTAAAGAGTAAAGAAGAACAGAATTGGGTTCTCTGCATATGCCTCTGCTCTTCATGACTTCAATCTGAATATTCAGATATTTTCTTTTCAAAGACTCTTCTCATTATAAAATAAAGATTTATATTTTTTTTTCCTTTTAGTAAAATTTAAAATTAGTTATTAAAAAATTTAGATAATTTAGTGATTCATCTCTATATATGCGTGAATTTAATTTTTCTAACCGAATTTTGTTAAATAAAACTTAAGGGACCAAAACATATTTAACCCTAAAATAAAACATTAATACTAACCATGTTCACAATTTGATACCTATAATCAGTTTCGGAAGTATTATTAAGATTTCATAAAATAACACTTTTTAGAATGAATTTTACATTTAATAGTTACAAAATTAACTTTCAGAACATGCTATTTGGGAAGAGGATTTTTGTAGGGGGGAATGCAAAACTTATATAAAGAAAGTGTAAATAGCAATAGAGAAAAGAAGGACCAACTAATAAATTAGGCCATGTTGTCACTAATCAGAAGCCCATTTCTTTCTGTCACGCCATAAGTTTTATGTGCACTACCATGGGGTGGTTAAATAACCAAATTGACCCTGTTACCGTCATCCCTTACCACTATCATTGTGTATGTGTTTTATTGTGTATGGACTAAAAACAATATCTTTGTACAATTTAAAAGTTATCATTTTATAAAAATATTTTTAAATTATATAATTTTAAACTATATAAAAGTAAAAAAAATTATATTATGTCAATCAGAATATACTTCTGAATTACATAATTTGAATGTTTTTTTCTATGAAAAAATACGTCTGGTTTATATAATTCAATTGTTTTTTATACAAAGAATAGCTTATGATTACGTTATTTGAAAATTAAAAAAACTATTTGAATTCCACAGTTTAAAACTAAATGTTGAATTATGAATTAATTCATAAGTCGAATAATTTCTTTTGTTATTAATTATGCAGAAGAAAGTAAAATATGGGGGTGAAAAAAGAGATCACTAAAGGAATATGCATAACAGGATTGGAGCAATGATTGGGCCAGAGTTATCTATAAAAGTCTACACAACCCAAAAGAAATTCCAGTAAAAAAATTATGCCCATAGTCTCTAACAGGGAAGTTTTATTACACATGATTAATTAAAAAATAATTATTAAAATAAAATTTAAGATAGTCAGTGTAATAACTTATATGACAATTTATAATTGATTAATATTCGAAAAAATATTACACTCTAAAAAGGATTCGCTTGTTGTGTTTACAGTTATTTTTTAATTTTATCCTTTAATTAAAGTTATTTTAAATTAAATAAATATTTTATAAATTACATAACTTAAGTGACTGTTCTTTTAAATTAAGTCATTTTTTAGGATTTGATTATTTTTTAAATTTAATTATTTTCAGTTAAAAAGTTTTCTACAAAGTAAATAAAAATTATTTATAATAAAATTATAATAATTATTTATATTTAATTTTATAATAATAATAATAATAATATTATTATTATTATTATTATTATTAGTTTTTATTAACTGATCCATGTGTTTTTTTACTACTGTATACTTAAAGAGATTTATAAGGATTAGATTAAGTTGATTAACTATAATTGAATTATTCAAACATTTATTCTAATAATGAAATATCAAAATAGCTTTTGATTACTACACATATCATATATTTTTAGTACATAAATGTCTAATATAATCCGTAGCATATTTAATTTAGTTTAATAATAAGAGTTCTTATCATACGATTATTTACATATAAAATCAGTGGATTAAGATTGACATATTATTTTATCACTCTAATTAATATTGTCATTATAAATAACATGTCAGATATTGATGTTCCTACAAATATTCTTATTTCTTAGTCCATTATAGATTATCTAATCATTAGATAAAAAAAAAAAAAATCAAAGATAAATGTACTGCTCAAAAGTTTAAATTAAAAGTTCCAAAACATGATTATGAAAAGTCACATACTTAACAACTTAATCCATGTTTGAATTTTTAAATAAAATAGGTGGTTTGATTATTAATTATAAAATTGTTAAAAGAGACTAATAATTAGTTTTTAAAATTTTGAAAATTTAATAAAATAAATGAAAATAATATTTAAACAATTTTTGGCAATTTTTAAATATTTAATATATTGTACTAAAATATGATATATTTTACAATTAAAATTTTTATATGGTTTGGTTTTAGTGAAATGGTACTTAACAATATAATAATTACTTAGTAGACAATGTTGTTGTGGGTCACATCGTCGCCAATCTAGTTGTATAAACTCATTCTATGGTACCTATCAATCAATCAAAAAGTTAGTTAGTCAAGGATCAGTTAGTCAAACGGTTGGTACATAATATTATTATTTGTATACATTGTGTTTTAATAATTTTAATTATAAAAATATCTGAAAAAAAGTAAATGTATTTAATATTTTATAACGTGAAAGAATTAATTTTTCATGTAATGATTAAGAAAATTATAAGATTTATAATATAAAATATTTCATGTTGATTAGGGATAATATCAAATTATTCTATAGAAGTGAGGTACAATTTTCTCTTTCAAATATAATGACGGTATGATATTATTATAGGACATATTAATGAATTATAATTTGTGTTAAAAAATATTAAGTGAAATGGATTTAAATCTAACTTAATCTTAAAAAATTGATTTATAAGGTAAAGTTTAGGGTTTAGGATTTTATTTTTAATTAATATGAAACTTTTAACACTTCTTTCATGTCAAGTTATATACATATTTTTGTGTGTAAGACTATATATTAGTGGACGGTCCAATAACGACCGATGGTGTGTGAAACAATAAATTTAACAAAATCAAATTTTGTCAGTAGTGGCGGATCTTGACCAGCATTGTTGGGGGTGCCCAAATAATACATCCAAAATTTATACATTTCATTATTGTCACCAACATAATCAAAAATGAAGTATACGAAGAAAATTGAGAGACATAAATACCAAAAATGATTTATCAATATACCTATTTAAATAATCTATTCCTTTATTCTTCATTAATATACCTATTTTAAAAAAATAATACTAAAAAATGATTTATCATAATCTAATAAAAAATTGAGAGACATAAATACCAAAAGAAAAGTCGATGATAATCAAACCACACTTAAAATTCAATTATAAAAAACACACAGTACAATCATTTTTTCTTCTATGTTGATAAAATAAAAAATTAATATAAAAGAGGCTCATTAAATAAATTATTAAACTAATATTTCACTATCAAGTGAGACAAAAGAGAATTACCTTCTTCTTTATTTCTTCGAATGGAAGAGAACAGTTGAGAGATGAAAGCAAAAATAATTGATATTTTTCTCTTCCAAAAGAAAAGAAAATAGGTAAGAATGGAAGATGAGAACAATTTATAAGAAATTCAAGACATAGACATATAAAAGAGACTCATTAAATAAATTATTGAATTAATATTTCACTATCAAGTGAGACGAAAGAATTGTTAGAATTGATGCACCAATATTTCACAACCAAGAGGGGGGGTGAATTGGTATTAACAAATTTTGCCCAGTTTTAGCACTTCTGAAATTGTTTTGATAAAAACCTTTTCTTTTGAATCAATTGAAATAGTATGGTTTGATGCTTAATGTATGGAGCATTTATACTATAACAAAATATAGAGAGAAAGAGATAAAGCACACAAAATTTTTATACTGGTTCGATTCTTAAGAATCTACATCCAGTTCATCTAGCAAACCACAGTTAGAGATATTCACTATATCACAAGAATTTCAAGATTTACAAATACACTTGATAAATCTAAATTCTAAGATAAAGGAACACACACACAAGGCATCCACACACTTGCACAACCACACAACAGCAAGGCT
>Ga0214542_1008504_pt1 | contig 16852 bp, 4 predicted proteins | sample CNSS1metaG_FD_160096 | JGI IMG/M metagenome (GOLD analysis project Ga0214542, IMG submission 160096) | Root nodule microbial communities from cowpea collected in UCLA plant growth center, Los Angeles, California, USA - CNSS1 | ecosystem: Host-associated > Plants > Roots > Nodule | place: USA... | reverse complement strand
ATATTTTAATTACATTTTAAGTTACGGAAAACTTTAATATAAATAAAAAAATTATAAAAATGTTAATTGGTGTATTGAAGTATGATGCATATTTCAAGTATTATTTTCTAAGCACTTTCAAATTATATAAACTTTAAATTATTATTGTGTAGTACAATCATATGTAATTAGTGCAATTCGATTCAAAATAGTGTAATTCAGTTCAAAAAAAGTGTAATTCAATTCAAAATCAATGCAATCTGGTTCAAAAATAGTACAATTTAGTTCAAAAAGAGTGAAGTTTATTCAAAATCAGTGCAATTCGGTTCAAAAACGGTTCAAAAACAGTGTAGTTAAGTTAAAAATTAGTGCAGTTCAGTCCAAAAATAGTGTAGTTCAGTTCTGACGTAGTGCAATTCATAAAACAGTTCAGTTTGTAATAGTTCAGTTCAATTTATATTATAGTGCAGTTCAGTGCAGTGCAGTTCAGTCCAGTTTATTTTTAAGAATAACAATTCAGTTCAGTTCATCTGAATTGTTTTTCAGTTCAGTGCAGTTCATGCAAACAGTTTTTTAGTTTAGTGCAATTTTTGGTAGTGCAGTGCAGTTTGGTTTATTTTGCCCAGCTCTAAGAAATATTATACGTAATGGCTTTGTTTGCATTCGTGCAGCCTCTACATTGTGGTTTTATCTCCGATAGTGGAGGCAACAAAATTAATGTTCACTGGTACAAAAGGAAGCAAAACCTCCACCATGTAAGTTCATTTATTCTACCATATATTTCTTAATCAATAATGCTCCAGAAAATATTTCTAATTATGTAATTTTTTATGGTGAAACAAATCATATTTGATAGAGATTAACCACCTACTACTACTACTATTATTATTATTATTATTATTATTATTATTATTATTATTATTATTATTTATCAGCAGATTAACCATCTTATATTTATATTACTTTATATGAACATAGGTTTGGGATCATACCATACTTCAAACAGAAGTTGACAGATTTTATGACTCAGACATGGACGAGTTCGTCGATGCAATTCAACAGAATATTACGGTATTGTATAATTTTTGTTTAGTTTCAAAATAAACAAAAAAGAATGGATTAATCAAGAATTTGATGGCGCATAAACTTGAAAAAGAGAACAAAATAGGGAAAAAGTAAAATGAACATTTTCCAAAATGTTAAAATTAGTTTATATGTAAATTAATTTGCATAAGTTCTCTAAAATAACCCTTTAAGGTTTTATTTTTATTTAACTTATGTATAAGTTAATTTTAATCTATAAAAGAAATTATTTAATTTTCTTTTCTAAAAGTTCTTATAGAAAATTTTTTGTAAAACATTGAAAGTATATAATCTAGCTAAAGCTTGATTTTTGACTAAATATTCAATTTAATTCTTATAGAATTGAGACGTTGAGTAAAGGTTCCTAAATAATTTTTGTACTTAAATGGCTTATTGAAGTTTTTTTTTTTGTCATGGAGTGAAAGTTTTAAAAGAAATTCACATCATTTGTTAAATGTTGTGATGATAGATTTCTCACTTTGATACGTGAGTATAATTCTTATATGAGGTGGGAGACGCTATGGATTGAAACTTAAAAGATAAATAATATATATATATATATATATATATATATATATATTAAATAATTTATCAATTTTGCTTATAAGTCTTTTTGATATATTTTGAAATTATAGATATAGATTTTATTTGTGAGTATTGTTGGATTATTATTTATTATACATATTATTGGTATAATATTGTTTATGTGGTTGATTTAGGTTTCATTATTTCTTTATTTCCACTAACCAATAAAGAGTTTTATGAAAGGAAATTATGAACTACATTTTTAATATTTCACAATAATTTAAATCCAAAACCATTAATTATTTAAGAATATATTCACATGAATTTAAATCTTGTTTTACATTACCCATATAAAAAAGCCACAAAAAATGTAGTTGCAATATATAGTGATACATTGCTACGACTATACATATTTATGTGAAGAATATCAAAAACAAAAACAAGGACTTAGATGCAGATGGAAAAAAACTCCTAACTACTTTGAATAATTATTAATTTACCAGAAAATTAAGTATTTACTTTTTGATGTTCTCTCAACTTTTTGTTTGTCTTTTTCTTAATCAACAGAAAGTATGGGCCGATGAAGTAGAAGAATGGGAACACTGCGCTGACAATGACCTTCCATGCGCAGCTCTGTATGTCCCACTATATATTATCATTTATTAAAATATCATATATATCCAAAATAAATTGTTTCAAATGAAAATATTATTCTTCGAATAATGCACACCATTCTTTTCAAACACTCATTATTTTTATTGGATGCATAAGTAGCAATTAACATGGTTAAATTTTTGTAGATATGCATCTGAAAGTACCATAGATGCTTGTAAATGGGCATATAAAGATGCCACAGAAGGTTCAGTGCTAAAGGGTAAGCTTTCAGAACTCTGATGATACAAAAAGAGAAAAGAGAATTAATTTATCTTTTACATTTTCTGATATTCTCTGAAAATATACTCTGCAGATGATTACTTTCTTTCACGTTCACCAATAGTCAATTTGCGGTTAGCTCAAGCAGGAGTTCGTTTGGCTGCTATTCTCAATCGTGTTTTTGACAGAAAGCTTTCATCGTCGATGTAGTTTATTGAAAGAGAGTGAGTCCACAATTTGGTTAATAAAGAGGAATAAAGTGCCGTCTAATTCCTAAGCTTAACTTTAAGTGCACTAGTCTTTCTCATTGTTGAGTTTATATGTTTATGTAAACATTGGAGAAAATGAAGTCTAGGAAACTTCCAAGTCTTCATCTATTAAATTGGAATGCATTTGGTTATTATCTATTAAACCACTCCAATGTGATTGGTCGGAAAAGATTCCTAATCACATAATCTCAAGGACTTATACAAGACATGATGAAATCACAAAAATAAAGTCGTTAACTAAAGATAATTTAGAAAAAATAATTAAGAAATAAATACGTAAAAGAAAGTGTCACAACCTAAATTACAACAGGATGACAAACTTAAAAATAAATTAATTAAAAAAAAAGAATTGAAGTCGCCACCATAGTTTATTTTAGAAAACTATGGAAGACCATAAAAATAAAATAAAATCTGTAAAAACCAAATTTAGGGTTCGAGAGTCGGTTACGCGTAGGGAAGGTATTAACACCCTATAATACTCATCAAAAGAAGATACCTTTAATTAAACAAAATTATTTTTTAGTGAAAAAGACCCGACAATGAGTAACCTTGCCTCTACGTATTCTCATTAAAAATGAGAAATCAGAATTACATAGTTCTTTATAAAACTATTTGGAAATGACATCTTGAAAGTGCACCCGACAAGGTCTAACCTTGCTCCTACATATTTCCATTAACAATAGAAAATCAGGGATCATATACTTCTTGACAAAAAATTTAATTTTAATTTTTAAAGTTGTCTCTTGACATTTTAAAAAATGAGTGTCATGCGACCCGTGCAGCCGGGTTGACACCAAAATCACTTTTTATATTTTATATTTTTGAAAAGGAATGTCGTGCGACACAAGCGGTCGATTAGACACCAAAACATCTATATGATTTTTATATTTTGAAAAAGAGTGTCGTGCGAAGCGAGCGGTCGATTAGACACCAAAACTATTCTATGATTTTTATATTTTGAAAAGGAGTGTCGTACGACGCGAGCGGTTGATTAGACACCAAAACTATTATATGATTTTTATATTTTGGAAAAGAGGGTCGTGCGATGGGAGCGGTCGAGTAGACACCAAAACTATTTTATGATTTTATATTTTGAAAAGGAGTGTCATGCGACGCGAGCGGTCGATTGGACACCAAAACTATTTTTATAATTTTTGTATTTTAAAAAGAAGTGTCGTGTGACGTGAGCGGTCGATTAGATCCTAAAAGAAAAGAAATAAAGAAAATAATTTTAAATTTTTATTTATTCTTATTTTTACCATTTTTGAAAATTATTTTAATTTTTATTTCAATTTAAAATATTTTTTAGAAATTATATGATTGAAATGTGAGATTTAATTAGAAAATGGTAAAATTGGAAAATAGAAAATGGAGTCCATAAGTGAGAAATGCGTAATGCATAAAGTAAACGCATCCTTGCCTAAAAAAAGGAAATTAAAGGAGTAGGGTGTGTGCTTAGTGAAAATGCGGTACATGAGGTAAAATAAAATTAAATACCAGGGATGTGGGGTTATTACATGGGGAATGCATGAAGTAAATAAATAGAACCCAAATTAAATTGAGGGGTGCCTCTTGAAACAATAGAATTAGTAACCCGATAGAAGTATAAAAATCAATTATGACCTACAAACAAATAATAATGGTTAATTAGTAGCAAAACTTTGGCCCTCCTACACCATTCTATCACATGTGTTAATAAGAAATACTAATAGAAATATGAATAGAAAATAATTAAACTTTAAAACACTAAAAAGATCTCACGCACGCATGATTCCAAATTATCATTCAATGCTTAAAAGAAACATGGGTCCCACCTCCACCATTTTTGCATGAATTGAAATATATTGTCTTATACTTTTTATGAACATCTTAACAAACAAAACGAACCCATAATTCTAGACTCAGTTTGCATGCGAGTCTCACACTCCATATATATAATTTGCACTTGGTTTAACACAAACATAAATCTCTGTACAGATTCCAATCTAAATCAAAACCATGGACCAAGCCAAAATATATATCCTTACTAATAAAAAACCAGAGGATAGGTTCAAATATTTTCCAAGTTCAAATGTATACCCCCACCGATAACTCCTTGGAAAATCTCAACTAAAACAACCACCATCAAGTTCAGCCATAATGCAAACACCGACATGCATTTGAAGCTAATGCAAACATAAAGAATTGTGCTTATATAGGACTTTAAAGTCATGATAAATATCTTTATAGTAGGAGATCTAGAGCATAGTAAGACATACATTTGAGTTGATTATACATTTGTATCTTCTTTTAGAAAGGAATAAATGATTTGGTGTATAGTGGAGTGAATTAATTTTATTTTATTTTTAACATGTGAGATGTATATCCACTTTGGTCATGGTCCTAACCCACTTGAGAGGGAATTTTGGATGTTGGAGTTTTTTCTTGGCCTCCTCATTTAGGCAACCTCCTAAAAGGCAACTTAGCAAGGAGTGACAAGGATTGACCCATGGACCATTGGCCGAATTGATGCCTCTAATTGTAGGTAGTTGGTATTGGTAAAGGTTGGATGCTGTCCAAATGTGTGACATAACATAATGAAAAATATACCAATCTAAATGTGCCATGCATCGATGTGTTGATATAGAAGTGGAAATATTTTAGGAGAGTTTAAAAAGTAAGTAAAAAGGTGTGTATACATTTAAAGGCATTGTACTATTGGTTCATGGAAAAGGAAAGCATGAAAATAAAATGGGATGGTGTAAAAATGGTAAAAAACATTCGGGCCTTAACTTAATAAAAATAAGGTGTGGATATGAAAAAGAGTTGTGTAGGTGATGTAGCTATTATAATCGAAATGAGCCTAATAAAAGAAAATAATAAAAAAAGGTGTAAAAACAAAATAGGGATGATGTATTCACCACTTATTATTTATTATTTATTTTTGTATTTTTTGGAAAATAAATTTTATTCATCTAGACGAAATTAGGTGTTGATAATTTGGTATGACTACCTTGTGTAACTTATGTTTGATAAATAAAAATGAGATCAAGGACATTCAAATATAGTTGATTGAAGGTTGAGAATGAGAAAAGAAAAAGGAAACCAGTCAACAAAGGAGCAAGTCAATGATAGTTTGGCAAAAACCTGCAAAGTTGACCTCTAAGTTGACTTTTTGCATTTTAACTTCTAACATTGTACTACTAGTGAAAGACCTTAAGGGACACCAAATGACACTTATGTTGAGCTAAAGTAACCTTGGAAAAGAGCTAGAGCTGACTCAACCAACCATGTTCTCATACACTTGAAGTGGTCAACCAAGCTTGATAACATGCACCCAGCCACGCTTATACCCCTTTTGAGATGCCACGTGTAAAAGTTTTTCTTTTCAAACTTCAAAAAACAATCACTGATACCATCCTATTAAATAAGAATTTCCACAATTACTTTATCTCAAAATAACACATGCCAAAACTCTGACTGAAACAAGTTCTATTCTCTAGAAATAAAGATTGTTCAACCACTAACTAGTTTAAATCATCAAAATGAAACTTAAGACAAGGTCTTTCAAGTCCAAAACGCAAAACGACTAACTATTACGCTTTACTCGAAATAACATTTTCAAATGAAAAAGAAAAGCTCCCAAAAGCATCCCCACGTGTTCCTCACAGCTAGGCTTCTCCAACTGTATCTATATCAACATCTATTTCCGTATAACACAAGTTATATGATCATCGCAGGTGTAAACCACAACCACATACATAAGGGTGAACTAACCATGAAACATATCAGATAACAATGTACATCAACATACAACTCACCTAGTATTACCGTAGTATATCATCACTCATCTAAGCTATCAACTATCACATGTTCTCAAAGCCACAACATGTAATCATCAAAATATTACCACCAAGTAATATTAAACAGAATGACATTCTCTCATAATTAACCACCCAATCAATTCTCATACACAATTTACCAAAGATGTCCTTTCCCATTACTCTTATAACAAGCCCCGACGAAGTATACAACTTCCATAATTAACCACCCAACCAATTCTCATACGCAATTTGCCAAAGATGTCACTTACCATTACTCTCATAGTGAGCCCCAACAAAGTATACAACTTCCCATTACCCATATCAAGAGCCCCGACGAAGTTCACAACTTCCCATTACTCTTATCGAGCCTCGACGAAGTGCATAACTTCTCACTACACTTATCGAGAGTCCCAACGAAGTGCACCTTTTGTACAATTTACGTAGAGATACCTTCCAATACATTCATATCCAAGTATACACTATCTCATCATGATCACACATCAATCAATAATCACATCATTGTCCGCATTCATGATGAATAAACACATAAGCACCTCAAGGCCTCATCGTCACATATGTCACAACACATTGACATCATACAATCCTTGTATCATTCATCATGCCCAACATCCAATATACTACAAACAAAACTATGCTGCCTAGAAAAATAGTGACGCCCAACGCCTAGATACCCGAGACCTAGCGCCTGGCGGTAGAAAAGCAAAGCCCGGTAGCCCCAAAACCTGAGACTTAGGGCCTAGCGGACGGAAGCCAGTGCCCAACACCCCCTGTGGCGCAAAAATACAAAAAACCTCATTTTTTTCATGAACAAGGCACCTATTTTTTTCATGAAAAGCAAAGCTCGATAGCCCTAAAACCCGAGACTTAGGGCCTAGCAGACGGAAGCCAGTGCCCAACACCCCCTGTGGCACAAAAATACAAAAAACCTCATTTTTTTCATGAACAAGGCACCTATTTCACACAGACCAAGCATCCAAAACATGTACAAGCTTACCAAACATGTACTATCATCTTTGCTTATCTCAAGGAATCCAAATACACCCATCACTAATCCCCTTTTACAAATTTCACCGTATACAACTTGGAATTTGCAAAACAAAACTTTACTGCACACTATTAATCCACACTTAACCATCCATTAAACCTTTTGACTTACCTTTTCAACCTTTTATTTTGAGCACCAAAACAATTAACTAATACATCAACACATCTAATGCAACCAAGTACTACACTCAACAAATCATTGCCTAACCTCACGATTTGTGATTATTATTGAACTTTTACTGCACCAAACATCCAAGATAATTTGCACACATCAAAACTATATTCACTTCATAAACCTTTCACCCAAAATGACTAAAGTTAACGCCAAAACCATTATCAGCTCAACTCAATACCATTTTCTATGAAAAGAATGAATTCCCTCTTGCATCATTTCCCTAATTTTCATTAACAAAAATTATTAAAAAATATTTCCAATGTCTATATGCCAAAGTTCATAGCCATCAAAACTACTACTATTAAATTTACATTAATATTCTTCATGTAATTTTCTTGCACCTCTTTTAACAACAAAAATATCAACACGCCAAAGCTATATTAATTCCAACCAACTTACCTCCTAATGGCCTCCTTCACCCACTCTGACTCTAAGTATCCACGTGCTCACCTACATCAACCTTTGCTCCCATATAACAAGTTACATGATCATTACCAAATACACACAAATAGGGTGAGCTCAAAAATAAAATATACATCATAATGTACATTATAATAACAAATTAAAACCCCTAACACTTCTGATACAATCCAGTTTTGGACCCAAACTTTCCCATCTTCCTCTGGACGCCTTTTAATTGTACACCCTTTGATGATTACTTGATCGATCCTTGCTGCCACGAGTGTCTATTCGCCCCTTCGACTACATGCCACCACCTATAGTCCACACATGGGAATAACTTTGTCACGACCACAATCCGTAACACCAAGTGGAGTTCTCCAATATGAACCACAGTTCGTATTTGTCCCAAGACTACCAAACTTTTCGGATATCGCCGAGGAGAGCAATCTTCTAGAACTCATCCGTATGAGCCACGATCTCGCACACTCCACTGGACTTTTAAAACCACCAGGCTACAACCTCGAGTGGTCATGTGTTACCCCAATACTAGTTACACTCGTAATTGGGCCCCCAACAAAGCATCACATCAAGACCTCCATCCAAAGCCGTGTATAATCCTTCTCGTAGTCAAATTCAGCACCTAGAACCGCTTGACACCTCGTTCGCATCGCCTACCGAAAACTGGTTCCAGATTGCCTAGTGCTCACCTCACGCCACCAAGCACCATACGCCTTTTAGTGCCTCTCTGCCTGACCATTTTTGCCTCGTGGAACCACCCTTGCCGCTAGGCGCCACACATCTAGTGCTTCCCTATTTTTCCCCTATTGCTTGGCGGCTCACCCCGTGCCGCTAGGCACCACACTAGTAGCGTCACTACTACTGGTTTTTGGAATTTTGGAACTGGTTCTCTATGAACCCAAACAATCCACCGGCAATCCAAAACAACAACCACACTTATCCAATCATATTAGCATGACTGAATCACAATTCAACACATTCATATACCCAATGGGTTCATAGTTGAGATCATAACATTACTCAATTATTAATAGAATTCATTACATATCACATGAAGCAATCCCTATATATTCATATATATACTCCACCATTTAAATCCATGCTAGCATTCATTTTCAAGTTATGAATAATACATGCTCATATCGAATATAAAGTAGTAGCACTCTAATAACATAAGCACACGAGTCTATGCAGCAATGCAAATAATATAACACTTCACACCTCTGATGCAACAATTTCCTTTATATTGATACACATGCATTCACCAATGAACTCATTCTCAACATGTGACTAACCCAAATGAACATTGAAATTAATGGAGCCTCACAACATAACCTAATCATGCTTCCAACTCATGCGACATTAAACTTACCTCCAAAATAATACCTTCACACTTCATTTATCCCATTGCATCACACTAAAACCAATATTTAGCACTCTACATGATCATGTATCCACACTAATATTCACATTAGTAGTTACTTGAAATTATCATGAGATTATTCATGCATTTTAAAGACTTCCAAACTAGCAATCATGCGTATCATATATATCCAACTACAGGCATTCAAAATTAGATCACATCGTACAAACTAAAGAGAAACATGTTATGAACCCGCTGTCAAAATTTCAGCTAAATCGGACGTTTAACAAAACGAGAAACGCAGTTTTACGAAAACTACGCAGACTAGAAAATTGGTCACCTAGCGCCTAGAAGCCAGGAACCTGGCGCCTGGCGATACAAAACTAGCGACTAGCGGTCCCTACTGTGCGAAAATATGAAAAACAACGTTTTTCATGAAAGATGCCTATTTAACACATCCCAAGCCTCTAAATACGTGATCCACTCATGCAATTGCTCGAAAATTCAATCAATCATGCGTCCAACATTCATACACATTCTATTAGAGTACATTCATACAATTTTAATTCCAACATTGGCACCAATCATCATACTCATATTCAAATTCATTTCTCAAAAGCCTTCCTAGAAACCTTATGAACGTACACTGTTCAATCACCAGACTAGCATCAACTTTAGTAATTTATCATTAATTGATCATGAAAATCATACAATACCATCACGCTAATAATTCCAAGACATTACTATTTCCCCCAAACTCCTAAAACTCATAAATCCGAACCACGAGGCTCATTTCACTTGGCGGTAAGGGAGGCCCGCCAGGCGGTTTCTGGGTAAAACCCAAAAACTACGTTTATGTTGCATGCATCGCTTGGCGGCGTTAAAGGCCCGTCAGGCGGTTTCTGAATTTTCCAGAAAATCACCGATATCTAGAAAAGTGTGAACAATTACTAAAGGATTGCACAACCATTCAACCAATTCATGTTTCATGATAATTCCTATACATATAAGATTATATTATCACGTACCATGATCAAGCATATTATTAAAATAATAAAACAATTAAATTAACATGCAAATGGCATACACAAGACTCGAACATAAATCCTTTCATGATAGTCAAGTACCCTCAACCACTTGAGCTAGTATTATTCCTTGTCATCTGTCTCCATATTAATTAACTTAGGGATTCTTGCCCTCGCATTTATTAAATAAATATTTAATTGTTTATTTAATTTTTTCGGGTCTTACAACAAACATTTATCTTCTTAAAAAAACCACTAACTCATTGTGATTTTCCATTTGCAAAAGAAAGAAAGCACCACTTTACTCCATACCCCATCAAAACAAAACATAAAAAATAAAACAAACTAGTTTTCCTTACAATTCCATGGAGAAAACCCACACTCAATACATGTTCATAAGATCAAGAAGAACAAGGCTTAGCACCCTTTACCTAGAATTCCTGCAATAGTACCATCTTAGCTTTGCTATACTCATCCCTTACTCTTCACGTTCTGACTAAAAAAAACGTGTTCTCTCTCTCTCTCTCTCTCCCTAAACCACGTGTTGCCTTTCCTTTCTTCCCAAACCCCAACTTTTTAACTTAGCTAAAAAAAACCCTTTGTTTTTCCCTTCGAGGCAATGTAAAAAGAAATTAAAAATTATTTTTAGACTACATAATCCTTTTCCTCTCCTAACCCACATTACTAATTTTCTGCCCAATTACTCACCTTTTCACCTTCATAGGTGCTTTAGCTAGGATTCGAACACACAATCCCTATGATTAAGCAAGCATCGCAATACTCATATCAACTATCATTCAACACACATATCAACATTTTAGTAACATCCACACATTCAATATATTCAAGAACAAAATCAAATATATTTTAAAAAAAATATAATTGCTCCAAATGCATACATTAGGAATCAAACCCTTGACCACCAACCCATGACTAAGGCTTTAACCAATTGTGCCACTCTTCACTTCCATTTATGACCTTTCATATTAATTCAATTAATATTCCTCACGTCAAATTATCACCTTAGAAATATAATTATTTTTCTAGGTTTTACAATGTCATCTAGTAAATAAAAGCTATCCAAGAAGCTAGAGCTTGGACAAATAGCTTAATTTATAACAAAGTATAAGATTAGAATGTGAGCCATGAATTTAGGCCTTACTTAAAATAATTGAGTTGCACATTAAAATTAGATCATGAAAAATCACTTAGCATTTAAATTAGGCTTCAATAGATCTAATTCAAATGCCAGGCCAAGAATCATCTTGTAGAACACCACACATTTAACATATTTAGTACATGGTGCAAAACATGGTTCATGTGAGGTGCCACTTGTCACTTGATCCACTTTTCATGGCTAAGGAATTAGAAAACATGTGCTGAATTTTTTGAATTTCCCTTCCAAAAAGTTGGACGAAATTTGGAGTTCTCCTTCCTATAAATTGAGAGCTCAACCCCATGTGTAAACACTCTTGACTGTGCAATGTTATGTTGTTACGGTTACTTTCACATGAACACTACATTGTCACTGCATCAGTTTTCTGGTTTACCTATGATTTTTGGTTTCCATGGTTTTCTTTAAGTTCTATATCCATATTCTAGTTGTCCTTGGTGTTTGGGCCATGTTCTATACACTTGTATTAGTTTAATGATTATTAAGTGTAGTTCATAGTCATAACCCTACATTCTTAATAGTGTTTTAGGATTTTACTTTTAGATATTTCCCCTACATAGAGGTTTCATACATTTGCATCTTCATATTGTCATTCACATGTATTGATACTCAAGGTTTCCTTATACTACATTTTACGAGAAAATTGGTTTTGAATGAACTTGAGGCGACTAAAAATTTAGTTCATGAAAGAAAAAAATGTCAAGTTTTTCAAGTTCACTTCCAAGAGAGTTAAATCACTTGCATTGCACAAATACCATGTCCTTCCTAGCCAAAGTTCACCTCAATAACTCTTGCCCAAAACTTATAAAGGGGAATTAATTTAAAGATTAAGTTGACACACACGAAGCTATAAAGCAAAAACAAACAAGCAATGCAAATGTGTCCTAATGATGAAGCTTGTTGGAAGTTGTAAACCTTCAAGACACACTCACCGTCTAAAGTGTTTTTATTAATATTTAAAGAATTTCTAATTATGAGATGAGAGAACACCAAAGGCTCCCCCAAGTTACCTAATTAGGCATAATACAACAAGTGGTAAAAATAAGAAAATCACATAAAAACAAAAAGAATTTTGTCTCAAACTATTTCGCTCCTCTTCTCCTTTTATTCTCTTAAGTGTCTAGTTGATTATTCTTTGTGAAATTTCCTTCAAGCTTTGAGTTCCACTTTGGCTTCCACCCCCTATGATGCTACCTCAAGAGATTGGTCCATCTCCAAAAAGAGAGTCTACACAAAAGATATAAACCTAAACCAATAGGAGGCCAAGGAAAGCAAAGTAAGAAAAGGCTTAAAATGGATTACATGAGTCAAAAGTAATGATAGACAAATTAAAACAAGCAAGAAACAAGGGAAAGAAATAAGTTTAAGCACACAAATTAAGAAACACATAAGGAATGGCACCATAATAGATTTCAAAAACCAGAAATCAAATTAGATCAATGGATTGCTTCTAGTTCTCGGTTTTCTGAATGCTAATAGTGCACAAGGTCACTCAAATTGCTCAATGTCGAGACCAATGAGGGCTGAATTCTCAAGAAATAAAACTTATAAGCTCAAAACAAGTGAAACAACACCAAATTAAGTAGTAGTAGTGGTCCTAGTCCACATATTTTGAAATCTTCTCAATAATTTACAACGAAATAATTGAACCACTACTCTATCATTTTGAACATATGAAAAATACTTGAAACAAAGAAGAGAAAACATGCTACTCAAAAGAAATCAAATCTAATGGAAATAAATTTGTAGAATAAGAAACTCAAACAAACATAACAAAAACCTAATGTTATTAACTTGATAATGAACTAATAAATAGTATGAACTCAAATATGAAAAATAAAAGCACTCAATAGGATAATTAACATGTGATTTGCATAATCAATGACAAGAAACATTGTAGACATTATATTTTTGCATTTTTAATTGATAAAACTAAGAAATAATTACATGAAATGGACTAAACTTAACTCTAAAAAACATGTATGGATCTCAAAATGACAATTACTAAAAACGAAAGTGAATTAATTGAACAAAATGAAAGAAAATTCAAGTAAACACATAGGCACTCTCAAATATGGAATTATAGAAGCCCAAACATAAAACTAGATGTTTCAAAGATGAATACGAAATAGAACCATCATATCCAAGCAAAATAAATGGTATAAACTCAAGAAAAATAAGGAATAAACATAAGAACAACACGAAAATGAGAAGAAAACTACGTACTTAGCTCTTGAAGACCGTGGATGAACCAAAGCTCTTGATACCACATGATGACTCCTCTTATCCTAAGCATTCTATGTGCATGACATGAAGATAAGGAATAAAGATATGGAGGTGATGGTGGTTCAACAATGGTGAAATGGTGGTGTAGAAAATCTCTTAATAGAGGTTAGGCCACTCTCAAAGAAGGGTGGCTAGAGGAAACCTAAAGGATATCTCTAGCTTAGGTGATTCACAAAAAGAGGAAAAGTTTGAAGTCATTTCAATAGAGTTTCTCTACTTATTTAAGAATGATTTAACAAGAGGGGTACTTATCTATTTATAGGAACAAAGGAGAGCTACTAGTCTCTAAAAAGGTGAGCCAAAATTCAAATTCAAAGTTTAAACTTTGGAGCCAAAGAAGACATGCATCTAGTGTGGCTTGCCCTGTGGAAAGGTCACACTTTCTATGCCTTGGGATGCCTATGGAGAAGCTTTCACTCCAAGCTACAACATATCTAAGGTAAAAACCCCTAATTCTATGTGTCTTACACATAGTCCATGATGAAAATCACCCTAGAAGGCTTTCAGCATGGCTTAATGGTCTGGCCCAATTAGTTTACTTACTTTTAATTAATTAAATAATTTTATAGGTTTATTATATTTGTGTGGTGGTATTTTGGCCACCTTTTATTTCTTTATTTTTTTATTTTGGGTCACTTTGTAATCTACTTTGCATCGTTGGGCCGAAAAGCCCAACCTCTTGAAGATGTCATCTAAGCCAATTCCAAGTTGAAGTTGCAACCTTTTTCTCCAACGTCAACAACCCATTCTTCCTTCCTTCTATGTGTGACTCTATTTGGGCCAACATCTTGATTCAATGCGTCATGCTCTTTAGTAGTTGGAAGCATCTTTCAACATTTGTTGTTGGGCCTAAAGCATAGAGCCCAAATCCACCAAATACACAAGAGGCTTATGCGTGATCCACCAGCAAGAATAGGGGTAGTCAAGTTTCACTTAGCCCATTGCATGAGATGCAAAGAAGCAACTTTTCATATGTTAGGGTGCCTTGTTCCTTAGTAGCACCTCACCCTTAGATGTTAGGGTTCTTTGATGGCCAGCCTTCTAGCCGTTAGGCTAATGTTAGACGACAACCAATTTCTTTTACTTCTATTAGGGTTCTTGTTTTCCATTTTCCCTTTCACGGTTGCCTTCTTCTCTATAAAAGGCATGCCAACATCTGAAATAGTTAGCTTTGATGAATATAGTGTATTTTTTCCCATTTTTCAAAGCTCATCTATTAGAGAGGTTTCTCACCTTCTAGGGTTCAAAAACACGAAGAGTGTTTATGATGATCCTTGTGAGAACAAGAGAGAATTGCTCTCTCACTAATATACTTGTGATTCCACTAAGAGTGATTATTTGAGTATTCCACTGCATTTCGAGTGCAATTCCTCGTGGATTATTCTACAAAAGAACTACCTCATCAATCTATGTCTTCTAGGCCCAAAACTACACTACAAGGCCTAAAGCCTAATAAGGCCCAAATACATGGCCCAAAGAAAACCTTATACTACCTGGCACAAAATACAAGTCCAAAGAGAAACCTATTATAACATTTACATACAAAGTTGGCCCAAAAGATAAGAGCTTGGGCCCACTCAGTAGTTGAAGCTCACTTTCTTATATGTATTGGTCATGACTAGGGCGTTTATCATAATTCTTCTAACACCAATACTCATCTAGTGCCTTTGTGTGTTTGTGTTGACTCGCCTAATGTTTTACTTTGACTCGTCTACTGCTTGTAGAAGTCTAATGCCTTATCTCAGTATGTTGACTCATTTGGTCAATGATCTTATTAATTGGGTTCCCTAAGTTAGAATTATTGAAGTTGTCTCGTGATCTTGGGCACTTTAATCCCTTAAGTCATATGGTCCAGCTTGTGACTCATTTGACTTAGCACTTCTAATTAAGCTCATTTAAGCTTCACTTTCTTTAATGTTAGCTTTAAAATTCAAGTTTCGTCTTCCTTTGTGCTACTTATACTTTGCTATGCTTAGCTTTCACTCAAGGAACAAACATTAGTACAACATATATATATATATATATATATATATATATATATATATATATATATATATATATATATATATATAGGTTATCTAATGGTTATTTAATAGCTACATTTTCCTATTTCCATTATTTTTTTAAGAATATAGTATAATCATCTTTAGTTATCCAAAAACATTGTTCAAGCTAAGATTACATGAAGTCTTATCATTTATGAAGAATTGTAAGTACTATGTGATAATGTTAATTTTTACCATTATCCAAGTTACATTTTATTAGCAAAATCATCTCTTCTAAAGCTTTTAACCTACTTAATCCTCAATTTTACCTTACTTTTGTAAATAAATACATTTTGGGTTACATTGATCTAAAGATACTACTAATCCCCATTTTTGTATCTATTTATAGATTGGAAGCTTTGTTCCAAAAATCCAAAAAAATGAGTGACCCAAAATAGCAAGGAAAAGATAAATATGTCATAAAAAGGAAGCAACAGGAAGTGCCAGGTGGTTCAATACCAGTGTTAGGCGCAAGACCACTTTCAGGCATTCAACGCCTGGTGACACAACGCCAGCGCCAGGCGACACCATGCTTCCAATGACAAAGGAGAGCGAAATCCATTGTGTTGGGGTTAGTTGTAGCCACTGAATTCTCATGTATTTGTGGATGATTTGAATTTATATATGCTTCTTGCATTAATTGCTAGTATCCTTGTTTATTTACTTAAAGCTTGCTTTGTTTTAACCATTCATTGCATGATATTTGGGTCATTAGGTATTGGAAAATATCTCTTGAAACCTAGAATTGGAACAAGATACCTAATGGA
>Ga0214542_1008496_pt1 | contig 16874 bp, 9 predicted proteins | sample CNSS1metaG_FD_160096 | JGI IMG/M metagenome (GOLD analysis project Ga0214542, IMG submission 160096) | Root nodule microbial communities from cowpea collected in UCLA plant growth center, Los Angeles, California, USA - CNSS1 | ecosystem: Host-associated > Plants > Roots > Nodule | place: USA... | reverse complement strand
TTAATGCATATGTAGTACTATTACATTTATATACAAATTAATGTAGTCAACTAAATTTGAAATGAAAAGATTTAAAATCTGATTTTGGGCCACAAAATGAACATATCAGGAAAAGGATGGCGGGCCAACCCGCCGGCCCGCCGGCCCGCCACCCCACGAGCCGGGCCCAAAAAAACAACCCATTTTGCCTTGTCGGGCCAGCCCGGCCCGTCCCATTTAAAACGGGCCAAAAACGGGCCGGGCCAAAACGGGCCGGGCTGGCCCGTTTTGACACCCCTAACGCAAACACGATAGCGTAACACCAGTAGTAATTAAAATCATTAGGAATACACAATCTTAGAATACGATTTTTGGAAATACATACTCCACCAATTTCAAATTACGTATTCCAACGTACTCTATTTGAATACTTCCCGAAAGTTTTCTCAAAATGTAAAATTACGCTTTCAAAAATACACTTCGCAACTCCCAAGCCAACCAATCCTCAAATATGTATTTCCTAAGCATATTCCTCAACTCCATTTTCAGATAAGCTCAACTGCGCTGATTCAGCCAACATAACATAAAAAAATATAACATTTCATACCTAAAATTGTGGAATTTCTTCCTGCAGCCTGTGTTTCTTAAAATTTCAATTATAATTTCTGCAATTTGTAAATATTATGAAATACACAATCAAGCATTTAAAAATATTATTTTCATACATTTTAGATTGTACAATAAAAAAATATATAGATTTATATTATACAAACAAATTTATATTTTAGATTGTTTTAACCTATAATATAAATTTGGAATATAATTCAAAATCTAATCCGTAATGTAAATTTATAATTTAAATTGTACAATAAATTTGAAAGATAATCTTAAAGACAAATTTCATTTAAGATTATACAAATTTATATTACAAATTATATGTAATGTAAATTTAAAAAATAATTCGATACATAAATTTATATCAGGAATTGTATGATCATAATGTAAAATTGCGTTACAGATTATTTTGGCCTTGGACTCTTTATTTCGTATCGGTTTACGGGTGTATTTTAATTATGTAATCGGTGTTTTTGGTCTCTTTTCTTGGTATGTTTAGTGTTTCGGGGTATAGGAGCCAAGCATCTACAGTCAACACTTAAGTTACTTTTTAATCCTTTTTATGTGTTCTCCTCAAGTAACTCGTCGAATCCTCTGTTCAACACAATCTTCCTTCTCCCTCGATCGGTCAGGCGTGCGATCGGTGTACCTGTCTAAAAGGTTTCGATGCTTAAGTCAGTTAAGATCGATCGGTACATAATTGTAACTGATATAATAAATGCGAATTAAAGATCCTCACCAACTTACCTTGGGCCCCTATTTATAGTTTCCGGTGTGGGTCTGTAATTAGGGTTCCTTAATCATGGTCCAATTGCATTTTAATTTTGATTACTGACTTGCTTTATCTTAATTAATGTCTAACTGATTGATCCAGGTTTTGGTTTGGCCGACCGACCGAAGGTCGTTCGGCCTGACGGGTGTCCTTATAGGTGAGGGTCTCCATGAAGGTGGAGACAAAGTGCAATTGGAAATGAAGGCGGAGGGAGTGTTTAATCTGTCTGGCCGACGGGTAGCCAATTTAGTGTGTCCAGAGCTGAGACTCCGATTGGCTAGTCGCCTCAGCGTCCAATGTGAGGTTTGCCTGTACAGTACATTTAGAAAGGTGTGTGCAATTGTCAGTTGCAACGTGCTTATGAATTGTAGCTAAAATGGAGGAGATTAGAGTTTCTCAATCTTATACTTGTGTTGTGTAGGTAAGTGGGTGTTTGAAATTTTGTTAACGATAAAGTACCGTGAAAGAAGAAAAGAGGTCAAAGAACAAGGGAGAGAGGTGCAGGGGAATCTACTATGCAAGTGGAGGGGGTGAAGGAGGTGCAAGGCATGAGAAGAAAGAGAAGATTAAGATTTTTAATAATTTTTTAATAAAGGATATTAAAGATATTTAGTTTTATGGGGATGTAGGAAGAAGCACCCCTAAAACAACATACCATGGGTCTCTCTAACTTTCACTAACCAAACTCTTGTTGGAGTAATCTCGTCGAGTTATAGCAGTCCTACAAACCACCATCTTTGTAAACAAGGCCAATTGATCTTCGTAAACAAGGCAGTTTCAACTAAGAATGTAATAGTGTGTTTGGATAAGGTATTTTAATAAAACATTTATTTTTTTTAAAGAATTTTTTTTAATGAAATACTTTGTTTTGATAAAGAAATTAGAAAGTATTTAAAATGCAATCATTTTTTTAGTATTTCAATTAGTTAAATTAGTAGAAATTCAAATACCCTCAAAATAGGTGAAATTTGAAATTCTTCTCACTCAACCTTACCCTCAAAATAACCTAAATGGGTCGGGCAGGTTCAACGACCAAGACGAGCCAAATGATCAAGACGGATCGGGTGGGCCCAATGACCCAAACCGGTCGAGCAGGCCCGGCGACCTACACTTGTTGGGTGGGCCAAACAACCTAGAGGTGTCGACGACCCAACGACCCAAACGTGTTAGGCAGGCCCAACGACCCATACAGGCCAGACTGACCCAACGACCCAAATGGGCCCGACCGACCCAACAACTTGTATGGGACCGACCAGCCTGACAACCCAGACGAGCCCAACAACACGTATGTGTCCGACCAACCAGACAACCTAGATGGACTTGACTGGCCCACCGACCCAACAACACGTATGTGTCCTAGATGAGCTCGACGACCTAGGCCCAACTGGCCTGACGACCCAAGTTGTATCAATCGGGTCGATGACCTAGTTGGGTCGGCCCGACCAAACAACATAGACTGCCCGAGCGGGTCTAGCTCGTTTGGGTTTCCCAACTGGTCTGCCTGTCCAAGTCGTTGGATCATACCAGCCCGACTAGGTCGTTGGGTCCGTCCGACCCATCTGGGTCATCGAGCCCGTTTCCAAATTTATCATGAAATCAAAACATAATTAAGCCTAAAATAAATATTTTTAAAATAAAATTTTATCTCATAAGAAATTGAATTGTTTTAACCAAACAATAAATTGAAAGATAAGGTATTTTAATTTCTTTATCCAAACAAGTTATTTAGAAACCATGCATTTCAAATACAAAGCATTGTTGAAATGCTTCATCTAAACATAAGATAAGGGTAAAATTGAGACTCTAAAATTGATAAATTGCAGGAAGCAATTGCCTTCGATTGACTTTGATTTTCCTAGTGTGTCAAGCGGGATACAATCAATTTCAATTTAAAAGAAACAAAAATAGGAAATTAATAATTTGCAAGTGGCAAATACAAGATCACAAACAGTGGCATAATTTAACTAAACAATAGTTAATTACCTTTTGCAGATCTAGACTCGCTTGTGTAACCAATTTTCCAGTTTTCAACATGTTTTCAATTGCTGCATTGATGCATTTTTATCCATGATTCTCTTAACTTGAACTACTACAATAAAGCAAACAATGAAATGACTAGAGGTGTCAATTTGGCCCATAGCCCATGGACCAGCCCTGGCCCACTCTTCATAAAGTCCCCCTTTTATGGGGGCCCCAAATGAGGGGGCCAAAAAAATGCCCCAGCCCCTAAAGCCCCCCCTCTAGTGGGTTAGGGCTAGGGCTAAGGTGTGTTAGGGCCCCCAAATAATACTACATTAAGTTAGAGTCAAAGATCAAGTCGAGCAACCTGGAAGGGCCCGATGATACCGACAAGCCTGACGACCTAGACAAGCACGATGACTCGAACGGGCCCGACGATCTAGAAGACCTTGACGATCCCGACAGGCCCAACGACACGGATGAGCCCGAAAACCCAAACGGATCTGACGACCCAAACCGGCCCCATGATCCGGACGGGCACGGCGACATGGACGGGCCTGACGATCCAAGCGAACCCGACGACCCAGACAAGAATGACGATCTGGATAGGCTGAACGACCCCAATGACCTGGATGAGACCGACTACCCGGATGAGCCCTACGACCTGGAAGGGTCCGACGACTCGGACAGGCTCGACGATCCGGACGGGCCTTCTAAACTGTCGGGAAGCCGTGCAGGTCGTCGGACCCGTCCGAATAATCTGATATGTCCGAATCGTCGGGCCCGTCTGGATCGTCGGGCTTGATGGTTTGGAAGGACCCGTCTGGGTCGTCTAGCCTGTCCGGAGTGTCGGGCCTGTCTGGGTCGTCGGGCCCGACAGTTCGGAAGGGTCCGTCTTGGTCGTCGGACCCATCCGGATCATTGGGTCCGTCCAGTTCGTTGTGCCCGTCCGGATCGTGTGTTCCACTTCACTTGTTTTCTTTTTCATACAACCAACAATCCCAACGGAACCCAAAGAAAAATTGTAAAACCCATAATTCTCCATTTCTCACTTTCTCACTCTGCAACGTCCTAAGAGGAAGAAAATACGGCAGTTTCAGTTTAACTATTGATGAGATATCTTTGAAAGTTTTAAATTTTATTTCATTGAAATATTTTAGGAAACTTTAAATGTTATTTTTATTCATTTTAATTGTACATTAGTTTTATTATTAGCCTATTAATTTTACAATTTTTGAAAGATTTGTTTTCTAGAATAAGTTTCGGCTTATTTTCTAAATTATCCTATGAATGTATATATTTTTTAAAATTAAATTAAATAAATATGAATATATTAAATATATGTAACGAGACTGGATAAGAAAGAAAAATATTTTCTTTTAATTTTGAGATATTATTCTAATTCTTGGGATAATTTGATTTTATGGTTGATTGCAGTATTTTTTGTTGTGTAAACTCTAAAACACAATCGTATAAATACTAAACTGTAGCTTTCTTGCGTTTGTATTCTTATGGTTTGCATTGCAGCTCTCATTATTTGGTCTCTGTGCTTAACTGTAATGACTTAAATGGAAAATAGTGACAAGTCTCACACTGTACGAGAATTGAAGAGTGTTCATTCAACCTATGAAGAAAACAAAATTATCTAATATGTCTCAACTCATTAAGACCATGATGTTCTTGTTAAAGATGATTCTACCTTTAATGGAATATCTGAATTTTTCCATTACGAGTCGATCTTTGATGTTTGAATCCATTAGCAACATAGAAAAAATTCAGTTATTATCGTTTAAGACATCCTTCATTTGGTGTAACAAAGCTATTCTTTCCTTGTTTAATAATTTAAATAGTAAAGTGTTTATTACGAGGTGTGTGAGCTGACAAAACACAAATGTGTACCTTTTCCATTTAAAAATCAAATAAGCATTTCTCCTTTTTATCTTGTTCATACATATATGTGATCCTAATTTTTCAATAAAAAACATAAAATAAAAACATGGAACCACACTAAATTTATGATAAAAATTATATTGTAAATATAGATAAAAAAAATCTATTATAAAAGAAAAAAAAAATCATGATTTTCTTCATGAAAATAATTTCATACTTTAAACTCATAGCACAATAAAAAAAGACAAATTTCTTGATATATTAAAAAATTTATTATTAATCAATGCTCTCACGTTCCAAAACAAACCTTTAAATTTTAGAAGTTTTTGTTTCTCACATATGTGTTAAGAAATTTTTAGTTTTAGCTTTATATAAACTATCTTTATTTTAATTTTACATATTATTAATCCATCACCATCTTCAAAAATACAAGTCATTATGAACTTGAACAACAAATAAAAAAGGTAAACCGATTAGTGCATGCGGAGGCGTGCCGTATACACTATTAACACTGACTTTTCCCACTTCGTACCGTACATGACATATGTGCATATATCACAGCTTTCGCTTTCACGTGAACACCTAAAACCGTGGATCTGAATTCCCTACACTTACTATTTTCTCCTATTCCTACACTCACTTCATCCAAACCATTCATAAGCATCCCACGCTTCACATTCAGGATACAAGACAAAATCTGAACCGTATATTCTCATCCAACGACTCTACTTGTCTGAATGCACCAAACAATAAAAGAACTGACAATAGCAAATGTAATCCCTCAAACCGCACATTTTCACCGTTCACTGCTACATGCTCATGTTTTTTCCTATAAATAGATAAGTTGCATCGCACTTACACAATAGTCAACCTATCAAAAACCAGTGTTTTGGTCCTTTTATATCTAACTGGTTACTATCATCATCGAGAAAGAAATGGCAAAGTTAATCAAATTCTTTGAGTTGAACACAGGAGCCAAGATTCCTTCTGTTGGGTTGGGCACATGGCAAGCTGAACCAGGAGTTGTAGCAGAAGCTATCACCAAAGCCATTGAGGTAACTAAAAACTTTACTTCAATTAACATTTTCCCCTTTTTCAATAACACAAATTACCAAAGAAACTTTCTGTGTTACCAAAAGTTATAGCGTTTTGTGTTTCACTTATTTAAGTAGTCCAGGATTGGTTTTTTGGTTTGATCTGTTTTGGGAACATTTTTGTTGTTTCGAATTTTCCTATGTGGGAGTGATAACTGATTTTGTTGTTGGGTCAACGTTGTTCAGGTTGGATACAGGCACATTGACTGTGCTGAAGCTTATAAAAATCAAGCAGAGGTAATAATAATTCAAGTTGATCACTTTTAAATTTCAGGGTTCATTTTTTGTTTTATCTTTTCAGTTATTGATTTTGCAGTATTGCCTTTGCTCTGACATAACATGTGAACTGTGAAGAATTGTTATATGTGGGATGTTGAAGTTTATGTTGATGTTGTATAGTTTTGCTTTAATAAAAATAGAGAAGTAGATGGAATTAGGGATGAAAAAGAAATATCCGCACTCGGGTATTCACAGAAAAAATTTGTGGCCGATAATTAATTTGTGCAGATATTTATTATTCACGCTTACGTGACTATCCGTGTGTTATTCACATGAAATTAAAATTAAAATTAAATTTATATTTTTTTAAGTTAAATTTAATTAAAATTAAAATTTTATTTATATTTTATTTTATTAGGTTAAATTTTATTTAAATAATTTATAAAATATATATATTTTTTTATATATTCTCGGGTATACATATATTTACGGGTCTATGTGGACTTTAGAAAATTTTGTGATTATTTTTTAAACATGTATCTGACGACGGGTAAATGAATGGGAAATAGGTGAATTTTTTTTTTATGAATCGGATTATGGGTGGACAGTATCTGTACCCGACCCGATCCATTCTCATCCCAATGAGAAACCAATCAATTTTGGAAGCTAATTGACATTTTATTCTGAACAGATTGGTTCTGCTCTTAAGAAGCTTTTTGACGATGGTGTGGTGAAGCGTGAGGACATATGGATAACTTCCAAACTCTGGTTTGCTTTCCTTTGATAATTGTGTTCTATGTCTTTTGGTAGTTGGAAAAGGTTGTGTGTGTTTGGTTGCTGAGTGGAGATCCTTTGCTTTGTTGGCTATATTTTCAGGTGTAATGCTCATGCTCCAGAAGATGTGCCAAAAGCATTGGATAAAACATTACATGATTTGCAACTTGACTACATTGATCTCTATCTGGTAAGCATTATTAATATGTGATGGAGATTTGGGTGAAGATAAAGTGCTCTACATTCAAATTAATAGTGTAGCAAACTAGCAATACACTGTTTTGACGTTATTTTTATTAGAAATTGAGTTTAACTTTAACATAATTTTACAAAATTTAGTTCGTATGGTGAGGATCGCCTCTACTTATATATCGGAAATTGATCTGTAATTGATAAAGAATCTCCAATACATCCTCTCACAATAAAGTATGATATGTGAAACTAAATATTTGTGGATGATCCTATAACGGGTAATAATGGGTTCACCAAATTTCACTATCATAAACTCTAACACCACATCCTTACAAAATCAACTTAGTAAAATAAGGATTGTCCTACTTGTGTTATCTCCGACCGATATAAAATTTCCAACTTTTTCTTATTGGTTGAAATTCGTGTGATTTCTACTAGTTTGGTTGAAATACGGGATTTCCTTCTAGTTTGAGAAAGGAGACCCATATAGTGGGACTAATGATTCCAAACCAACATGAAATTTTTGTCTCTTTGAAAAAGAGGGTCTAAGAGTATATTGTAAGCATTATTTTACAAGTAAGGCTTTCTCAATTGCACAAAGTTCGATGGTTTCATCAATGTAATGCTGCTAACGTTGGTTATCTGGGGTTCATTCCTTTTCATTCAGTATTCTCTTGAATCTCTTTCTTCATACAAACTGAACTGATTTATGCTGCAGATCCACTGGCCAATCCGCACGAAAAGTGGATCCGTTGGAATCAAGACAGAAGATCTGGAACAACCAGACATTCCCAGTACATGGAGAGCAATGGAGGCACTCTATGACTCTGGCAAGGCCAGAGCCATAGGAGTGAGTAATTTCACTTCAAAGAAGCTTCAAGATTTGTTGGATGTAGCAAGAGTGACTCCTGCTGTTAACCAAGTGGAATTGCACCCAGGATGGCAGCAGCCAAAGTTGCATGCATTCTGTGAATCCAAAGGAATACATTTATCTGTAAGTATGCAGTATATGATACATATTTCTTGGTACTTTCATCTATAAATTATCCACTGCAAAGAAAATGATCACTTTTGGTGAAATTCTCTACAGGGCTAGCTGAAAATGAATCTGGTTTATACTCAACAACCATTCTTTATCCTTCTGATATTTGCATTCTAACTGTTTGTATATATGACAAATTTCTTTTCAGGGATACTCTCCACTAGGCTCACCAGGGAATCTGAAAAGTGACATTCTTAAGAATCCTGTTGTCGTGGAGGTTGCAGAGAAATTGGGGAAGACACCAGCTCAAGTGGCCCTTCGGTGGGGATTGCAATCAGGTCAAAGTGTGCTGCCAAAGAGTACTACTGAGTCCAGGATCAAGGAAAACTTTGATGTCTTTGACTGGTCTATTCCTGAAGAACTATTGGCCAAGTTCTCTGAAATTAAGCAGGCAAGTAGTTACTTAGTTACTTTGAGTGTGTTTAATTTTTGTTGTCAAAAACTTTTTCTAGTTTTAAAGATTCAATTAACCAGGTTGCACAGGACAAAGTGTATAATTGGGGAAGAGTTGAAGAAGACAAAAAAGAGCAACTTTCTGTTCTTCTAGATTTGAAACTACTTACATTGAAATAACTTTCAAAACTTAAAGATTTTGATGATAAGTTTTCAAAACTTGGAAGATTCTGGATGAGTAATGGATGTTTGAGTGAGTATTTGTTATGTAAAACAATTATTTAAACAAAATAGAAAGTGTGATATGGGAATTAAACATGCCCTTGGTATAATCTATTTTTTCTGTTCTTTCTCTTCTTGGTATGTAGTTCCTTACCATCTTTAACTACGTTGTATTCTAATGCCAGAAGTGGCCTTAAAGCTTGATTTTTTGAGTTAACACAAGGAATTTGGTCATACAGGATAGGCTAATTAAGGGCATATTGTACGTTGATGAGATCTATGGTGCCTATAAGAGCCTTGAAGAGCTCTGGGATGGTGAAGTCTGAGAAATGTTCATGATTTAGATGTTGACAATTACACTGTTCTTCAAGCAGATTGATTCTTCCTTTTTACCTGTTAACATCTGAAAGCCATCTGAAAGCCACCACTTATAGTGATTCAAGTGTGTTTGTGATTTTCATAAGTGTTATTGTTGTTAAGATCACATAATAAGTAGCCAATTGTTGTATCTTTTATTTGATGTAAGAAAGCTTGGTGTTGGGAATTTGACTAGTGGCCAAATGAATTTCTATCTGCAATGTCAATATGTTGTGCTTATAATCGTGTGGTATACTTGATTAACCGGTATGTGAAACCTTAGATTAGGTGACTCAATGGAATTTTCTTATAGCATGTTTGGTAAGGCATTTTAAGATGGTGGTTTATTTCTTAGGGAATTTGAAATGTTTTATAACAAAATGTGTTGTTTGGGTAAGAAAATTTTAAAGAAATTTAAAATTTAGAATTTAAAATTTAATAATTTTAAAATTTTACCTAAACAGTAAAAAGTTTGATATTTTTCATTTTAAGTTTAAATTTTAATCGTTGTAATTTGAGTGGATTTGACTTCGATTTGAGACAATTTGATTTAATTTAAATTCGAATACATTTGACTAAATATAGGATATCTTTTGAGTCAATTTGATTTAATTTAAATTCGGAAATATTTGACTAAATGTAGGATATTTTAATTAGTTTGAGCTTTCTCAACCTATACGTAGATTGACTTTTCTTGACTTGGACCACTTTGTTCAATTTGTTCAATCTAGATCTAGACTAACTCAAATTAACCTAGATTCAAGATGATTCCATTTAAATTGAGTCTTGTAACCTAAGTGCGAACCTATTTAGTTCATTTGGGACTTAAGTCTATTTGATGATAATTATTTTAAATTTAAATAGTTTTTTTAAATTTGTTGGTAATTAAAATAATTTATTTAAATAAAAAAATAAAATTCACCAAATTTGAATTACTTAATATAAAAAAATATTTAAAAAATAAGATAACTTGAAAAGAAATCAATTCAAATTCCACTTATTTAAATGTCTTAAAAATGGTAAAATTCCCTATTTAAACAAAGGTTAGAGAGTTTAAAATTTAATATAATTTAAAATGTAAGAATTTGAAATTTTGTATTTTTTTCTTTAATTTGCTATTGATTGAAATGTTATTTTATTGAGATATGATTTAGAGTTTCTCACTTAAGTTAGTTAATATTGGAGATGCTTTTTGAAAAGCTTTCATTTAATATTCAATAAAATTGTATTTTACAAATATTAATTAAAAAAATTAATCTTAATAAATCTCCATCTAAATAATTTTAATTTACATTAACAGAAAATAATCTTAATTAACATTATTTTAGAAAAAAGTAAATTTTGTAAATATTAATTATATAAATCTTAATGAATTCATTAAAAATTCATTAATATTAATATTTTTGAATTACTAATAGTTATATGGTATTTATATAATGTATTTATAGTTAATGGTGATTAAAATAATTTATTAAAAAACATAAAAAATTGACAGAATTTAAATTACTTTTAGAAATTAAAAAAATTAAATATATTAATTTAGTTTATTTAAAAGTTTAAAAAATTGTGAATCTTCTAAAAACAATTGATTTCACATTATTTAATTCGTGAAAAAATCGATTTTACATAGTTCAAGTCCTTTTTAACTGTAAAACTCAATTGTACCACAAAAGTACATAATATAATTAAATAAAGTTACAATTAAAAAATTAAAATTGCTTTAAGAAAATTAAGAACCAAAATTATATATAGTTAAAAATCAAGGAACTAAACTTATACAAAATATATATATATATATATATATATATATATATATATATATATATATATATATATATATATATATATAAATCAACATTGAAGATATAATATAATACAGAAACAAAAATCTCAATTGATTTTTTTTTTCTTCCGGCCATGTCACTCCTTTTATTTATTTTTTTCTAGCAAAGACTTATAATAATGCATTAACAAATTCATTTAATATTTTTTTTTATATTTGTCTAAACTCATTTAATATTTTTTTGTTATATTTGTCTAATCAATGTATTGTTAGATTAGTTTAATTAATATATGAGATTATTTGTCTAATGTTTTTTTAACACCCCATTTAAATAATATCCTTAATTTAAATGAAATGCTACACAGATGGGATAGAAGAAACAAATTTGGGAGTATAACCACTCCTCCTTATAATATCCAGAAATAAAACTAAAAGAAACCAAGACACACCTCGATGCCAGATACAAAGTATAATACAAGAACTTGATAGTAGAATCCAGCCTAGATGGGCTACGCAGCAGAACCATCACCTCCCTGTTGACCTCAGGTGTTCCTCGCATCTGCTCACATCAATAAATTGATGATCATCGCAAAAGGAGAAGAACCACACACGAGCAATCAAACAAGCAAAAGGGTAAGCAAGAGTATAAAATAGTTTATCATACAGTTACATGCTATTTCACATTCCAATGAGTATATATCATCCAAACATGTTATGACCCTTCAAACAATACACTAAGACTCAAACTCGACTCATCCGGATACATATAATCTAGTCGGATTCAGCGGATGCTTGCACTTGTGGTGGATTTCTCTACTCACCCCCGAGCTAAGTGTTACAAGTGTTACAATGTCTCAATCCCCCACACACAAGGTTAACCCTTAATGAGTTTCAGGCCTCCTGCTACTTTCACCACAAGAGTCAGTCCGCTCTAAGTGAGACTAACTGACTCTTTAGAGTGTCAAAATGCAACCTTACCTTAAATCCTTACCAAATTATATAGATGGGGCACCACCATGAACTCCCACTAACAGGGGTCATGGAATTATTTCCCGACCATTGAAGCACCACCATGAGGTCTCACCTAGAGGCTTACAGAAATACGTACTGACAACATACCAATCATATTCAAACAATCATGTAATATTTATCATGCTTATAAATCTCATGCCAACCTTTATAATCCATCCTCATACATGTTCCATGTTGAATCCATTCCAAATCATCCTTCCCAATCCATGAATATAGAAGTGTAATTCATACCGACACCATGTCACTTTGATTACTAACCATCTCATACAAGTCACATGCCAAGGTCATGTTAAACTTATCAATCACAGACCACAAACCATTCTACTCATACCCATTCGCCCAATTCATGCTTTTAAAAGTAATTGAATCAATCCACAAGTTCAAGTTAAAGTAAGGAATTAAAATTCTGCAACAATTCTGGCTTAAGCTAGACTGGTCTCGCTTAAGCTAGAAATTCTCGCTTAAGCTAGACTGATATCGCTTAAGCTAAAATTTCTCGCTTAAGCTAAACTGACAGATTTTCACTAGTTTCAACATGTAAAAACACAAAATCCCAAACAACAAAAATTTAAGAAAACACAAGCACGTTGTATAAAACGTTGGCATCATATTTCATGCTTTAAAAGGGTGAACAAATCAATCATGGGAGCATACAAACATTTAAACAATTGTGCTGCCAATCTCACTCAAGCTAAGGAGCTCTCGCTCAGGCGACAGGGGTCTATCGCTCAAGCAAGATTGAAAACAAAGAGTACTTCGAGTTCTCGCTCAAGCGAGAGGCCTTCGCTCAGGCGAGCACTCGAAACTAAAGGGGGTGAGTTACTGCCACGCTCGCTTAGGCGAGAGCTTCCCGTTTGGGCGAGAAACAACTCGCTTAGGCGAGCATAGCAGATCCCACCTGCTCTCACGCATGCAAAACCAAAAATTCATCCATAAACAATACACAAATTATTTTCACACCATCAAAAGCACATCAAATCATCAAGAGCACTCAACATAACTAAAACAGGCACATTATTTATAAAAGCGTAAAAAAATCCTAGCTTCCCTTATCTGGAAAGAGCTAGCCAAAAGACTCGTATACGTGAGCACCACAACTCTGGGAACAAATTACTAAGTTGGAAAAAATGGTAGAATAGAGGAAAACAAGGTTACCAAGAGGAACCCTTGTTGGAACCAAGACAACAATGCTAGAAAAAATGGAAGTACGAGATGAGGGATAACTTACGTGAAGAAGGAATGAGTTCGGACTAGCTTGACCATGGTGGTACTGAGCCCTAGTAGAGTTTCTGTGAAGAGGAAAGGTAAGAGTGAGAGCACTGATTTTGGCAAGTGAGTGCAGAATGAAAGACCGTGGCTGCTTTAGGGGCCTTGGCACCCTATGGGCTAGCCTTTAGGCCCAATTGATTAGGGTGGACCTTTAAAAATAAGGGCAGAAAATAAAGTGGGTCTTACATTTTTTTATACTCATCTAATTAGTGTATAAACAAATTTGTTTATTGTGTATTGTTAGACTCATGTAATAATTTTTGTTATATTCGTCTAATCAGTATATAAACATACTCGTTTGATATGTATATTGTTAGACTCATAAAATGTTTATTGTTATAATTGTCTATTGTATATTATTAAACTCGTCTAATTAATATATATTTCTAAACTCATTTAATAATAATACAAATGCATTAATAGTATATTTTAAAACAATTATTTTTATCAAGTTTTTATTAAATAATATGTTTAATTTTTTCAATAATCAGTGGTCTAATTAGTATTGTTATTAGATTTAAAACAATTAGTGGTCTAACTAAAGTCTTAAACGGTAATTTTCAAGTTAAAAATACCACAAAGTCCATTCAGAGAATATAAAACAAATTTTATAATATTAAGAAGTGTAATTTTTTTATTACTAATATTTATTTTAACCTATTGAAATGAACTATTAGATATAATGTTTTAATATTTTTTTTCTGTTACAAATATAATCGTTTAAAGTGTTATACCAATTTCTATGTGTATATGATTAATGTTATTTTTTTTAATTAAATAATATGAGTTTTATTTTTATATATTAAAAATTTGAAAAATATTGAACAATAACAATACTTTTATTATAATTGAAAATAAAAAATAAATGTAATTTTTTTGACAATATTTTTATATGACAATGTCAATAATTTGTATTATTATCAATAAATATATATTACTTTTTAAATAATATTCTTTTTAAAAACAAAAGTAAAATATATTGTCACAAATAAGCTATTCAAAACCTTACATGAAGTTATATATATATATATATATATATATATATATATATATATATATATATATATATGATTTATTATATTTTTTATTAAATAGTTGCTATGCATATTTGGTAACAAAATAAATATAAATAAAAATAAATGACTGAAAAAATTTCTTTCGAGACACTTGTCAAATGATTTAAAAATTAACTTTTTAAATATTTGTCAACAAAATATACATAGATAATAATATAATTTTTTTTAGTATTTTCTTTTCTCATATTATAATTTATTATATGATAATAATAGATAATGGATATAATAGATGTTTTAGGAATAAAGAATTATATAAAAATAATAATATGTAAAAAATATAATAACAAAAGCAATCAGAAAATGGAGTATGGCCTAGCCCATTCTTGTTCTTTTATTTTTTATTTTTTTTTAAAAAGCCTCATGTTTTCTATATTCACCCCTTTTACTTTTTTTAGTTTGACTGACTATTGAAACACCTCCTATTTTATTGATGTATTTCCATTTCTTTAAGCTTTGGATTGGAATTTTCTTTTCCCATAACACTTATTTTATAACATTTTTCAAACACTTAACAATTTGTGGCTTCTTCATGCACCCATTGTTTTCTTCTCGCATCTTCAAATTTTCCAGTCATTTCAATTTTGCTCCCTTATTATTATATATTCAATAATTAAATAAATGAATCAGATATCTGAGTTCTAGTTGCAGAGGAATCATATTACATAATCTGGGTAAGATATTTATTCATCAGATTTCATATTTTGGTTTGGCTCGCCAGATCTGAACAACAAACTAAAATACATAATATGGGAAACAAATCCTATAAATTTGATGAAGATCCGATTATGAAATCCGATGAATAGTTTTGGGGTGTGATTAATGGTTTTGGGGTACAAGTCATGTCAATTACTATTTAAAGCAACATACTGGTGTTAATTATCAATAAGTTGAAGATGTAGTAGAGGTTCCAATTGATGATGCTCAAGAAGAACATGATATGTTACATGATGATGATCTCAGTGATAAACTCAAGTTATCACATGTCCCTACTAAGAGGTTCAACAGGCTAATGAAACTATCTTCTTGATATCCTTTTAATAAGTATGTAATATTGACTTATGGTAGAGAAAATGGGTGCTTTGAAGAAGCTTTATGAAGTAAAGAAAAATAATATTGGTTATGCAATGCAAGATGAGATGAAATCTTTGCATGATAGTCATAGTTATGACTTGATAAAATTGCCAAAGGATAAAAGGGGTTTAGAGAACATGTAGTTTTTCAAGGTGAAACAAAAGACTAATTCTACACTTTCAAGGTACAAGGTCATATTAGTGGTTAAAGACTATACACATAAAATGTGTGTTGATTATAATAAGCCGAGACAGAAGGTTGAAACTTGTTAGATTATCGGATTAACGGTTACCTCGATATGGTTCTTCAAATTTGAGAGTATTATTGCTTTAAAGTATTGATAATTGTAAACACTTGTTTGTACTTTTGATTTGACTCTATTATATCCACATTAGATCTTAGTGGAGTTTGATTGACTAACTTGTGCATATGGATTTTTTATTTTTACTTCTTACTTTGAAAGAGTTTTTAAAAATTAATGTTATATTTTTTTATTGTTATTGTTATTTTTTTTATTGTTGTTATTCCTTATAGATTTTTGCAACTATAAAATGTTTGAATTTATTCCTTATGCATATTTTGGTTCTTGTATAAATGTTTCTCTAGCCATATAACAAACGCAATTTTGCAAAAATTAGAATTAATTTAAAATGTTGGTTATATATGATTACATGTTGAGTACGAGCTAGGGGTGACAATGTAGGCTTAGCCCAACAGATCGACCCGTCGAAAAAAATACATGACTGGCTGACATATTGAGCCTGTTGGCCCGCAAAAGCTCAGCCCGTGCGAGCTAGAGGCAAGGTGGGATAGGGCCAGCTGGCCCGCGACCCGCAAAAAAGAAAAACTTACACTTGTGTACTGATAAGTGCCAAAAATGAGTAATTTTCATATGAAATGAGGGCACTTATGTTCTTAATTTGTATTTATATCATGATTAATTCTCCTTAAACCTAGAACAGAATGAGCTTCCAAGTTCTTTTTGTTGAAAAGAAGTCACTTGATCCCTGTTTTGGTAAATTTCAGGTACAATAGAGTAGAGAAAGGAAAGAACTTAGGAGGAGCAAAGGAGAAAGCAAGAAAGGAAGAAAATAGGGAAGAAATGCTGTCAAGGTCGCTCAATTTTAAGCATGCT
>Ga0214542_1008490_pt1 | contig 16891 bp, 17 predicted proteins | sample CNSS1metaG_FD_160096 | JGI IMG/M metagenome (GOLD analysis project Ga0214542, IMG submission 160096) | Root nodule microbial communities from cowpea collected in UCLA plant growth center, Los Angeles, California, USA - CNSS1 | ecosystem: Host-associated > Plants > Roots > Nodule | place: USA... | reverse complement strand
GATATTATGTCATGTCTTGGATAAGAACAATCATTCGAGCTGCAGTTAAAGATGAATGGATAGAGGTAATTATATATATCTTTCACATATTATAAATCATATCAAACTTTAAAGAATGATATTCATATATAATGAAATTGTATTACTTTTTCAGCGCTTCAAGAATCCATCACCTCTGCCAGATGACATTATCCACACACTAAGACAGGAATGGGCAGCATATCTATTGGAGAGATGGAGTTGATAACAAATGAATTAGAACTCGTCTTAAAAACTTTATTGTACAAGAATTTCATGTTGAAACTTTTAGTTTGTTGTTACTTATATTAGTTTAGAATATATGTTGAAACTTTAGTTCTATTATATATAATTGTAACTCTAAAATTGTGCTAAAAGTATTATGAAACTGTTCTGGGAATTTTCTGATTTTCAGGTGTGTGGATATTGTAAAAACAGTCAAATTTTTAAAAAAAAAATAGAGCAGTTTGACGTCTGTCAGACACTGACAGACGTTATTTAACGTCGGACCGTACCAGGGCCGACGTTATTTAACGTCTGACAGTGTCTGACAGACGTTAAGCTGCTCAGGTTTTTCCCTCCCTCTGGCGCGAAAATTGACGTCTGCTGGTGATGGCCCCGACGTTGGATAACGTCGGACTCCTAAAGGACCGACGTCAAGTGACGTCTGCTGTTTTTCCGACGTTATTTTGACGTCACCCGATACAACGTCGGTGTTTGGGCAGACGTCAAATGTCGAAAATATCGGACGTTAAAAGGCTTTTTTGTGTTAGTGCTACTAGTTTGGAGTATGATGAGAATGTTGTTAAGTTTTGTGCAGAACTAGAGCTCTTGATTAGTAGTCATATCAAATATAATAAATTATGCAAGTATTATACTGCTGAAACAGATAAAATAATTCCCAGATGATATTTTGACAGGAGCAGAGTGAGCAACATAAGATGTTCTTATTTCAACTTCTTAAAAATATGCCTTTTAACAAGAGGAGTGATAAGGAGGAGCAGATTGGTAAAACAACAGTACCTAAAAAGGCTGGTGCTTTAGAAGAGTTGCCAAGCGGAAATATGGATAAAATGCAGGTGTACAAGAGTGGAGCAACCAAACTCAAACTAGGAGAAGCTCTTCCTTAAATTAGTCATCTTTCACAATTTGATACATGTGTTTTTATCAAATAACGCACTTCCTTAATTTACTCATCTGTTCACAATTTGGTAATAACTTTGAATTTGAAAACTTACAGTGATGTAAAAAACACACCAAGAAGGAATCTATTGGCGTTTATCTAGTTACAAGTATTGATCCAATACCTTTGGAGGCCTTCACTCTTCAAGGGAGCATGTCTAATGTTATTGTCTAATTCGTTTTGTCATACATTTTTTCTTATTTTTTCTCTTTCAGGAGACAACAGACAAGCTGAGGAAGAAAGTGAGAAGCAAGTGATTGCAAAGAAACAGAAGATAGAGGAGGTTGTTCAGAAACAAAAGAAGGAAACAAAGCTGCAAAAGAAGAAGGAAAGCAATTCTGACGATTCTTCTTCTAATGAGGTATTGCACAAGTCTATTCATGGTTTAAAATTACTAAAAATGCTTAAAATTTACGTTAGTTGAAATATAACTCATTGGTATTTTTATGGGCTTTCTCATGATTTTTTCTTTTTTTGGTTTCAGAAACCAGGTGCCAAGAATGGATTTGTAGCTGCAGCTTCAAGCTCTTCTGATTCATTTGGGGAGTCCTCTGACGAGAATGATGTGAGTAACACATTTCATCATATCTCAACTGGTGAAAGCCAACTCAAATTATTTGGTATTTTTTGTTTGTTGAAATATTTACCATTCCTCTTTTCTGGATATTGTTTTATGGTTCCAAAAACCAAGGTGTGGTCCCTGCTGCAAGGAAAAATATAACATCTTCTAACAAGAAAACTTAGCTTAGTGGAAGTTCTGATCAGGACGATGTAGGTTTTAAACCCAGTGTCACACCAAATTGTTGTATATTTTATTTGGAATTAAAAGAAGAAATTATATCAAGTTGATTGTTCAGTGTGTTTATATTGGGACAATCTTCAGGTGAGCTTGGAGTTTGACTTTGCAAAAGCAACTAAGTCGTTACGCTCCTATTTTCCTTAATGCAGAGGTTAACTGCCTTAGTTAATAATATTTAAAGCTTAACAATGGTGATTTATCATCATCCTTCTAGAAACCACGTGTTAACTTGTATTTGATAAAAACAAGCATCTAACTCATGAAATATCAAGCATATAATTTTTGTAATTGCCTTGGTTACACTAATGAAATATCAAGCGTATATAGTTTTGTTCTCAATTTATATAAAATTTCTTCGTTTTCTCTCTTATTAGTTTTATTTTGGTTAGATTTTAGATTTACTTTAATTTCAAAATAAAATTAATTTTGCTAGTAGTTATAATCACCGCTAAATATGAAATAATTTTATTTTTTTAAGGTTATGATTTTATTGATGATTACAACTGTCACTATATATTAAATAATTATTTAAAGAAAATAGGATTTTGTTCTTTCTTATTAGTTTTATTTTGGTTAGATTTTATATTTACTTTAATTTCAAAATAAAATTAATTTTGCTAGTAGTTATAATCGCTGCTAAATATGAAATAATTTTATTTTTTTAGGGTTATGATTTTGTTGATGATTACAACTGTCACTATATATTAAATAATTATTTAAAAAAATAGGATTTTGTTGGTGGTTATAATTGTTATTAAATATTAAATAATTATTTTTTTATAAAATAACATTTTGTTGACGATTCTAATTGTAACTAAATATTAGATGATTTTTTTTTATTTATAGACATTTTTTTTTTTAAATTTAGATATTGTTAAAACTTACTTTAATAATTTTATTGGTGATTATTACAACGGTTATAATAAACTGATACTATTATACTTTTGTAACTCTAAATTCTGTGTTGATTTATTAATTGATGGAAATAGTTATAGTGGCGATTTTAATTGTCACTAAATCACACACTAAGTTGAAGTTAAATTTCAAAATTTTACACCACAAAAAAGACAGGGATTATTGATGATTCAAATCCTTCGGAAACAACAAATATTTGTTCGTAAACATGTGTCCCCGACGGATTAGCGATGGAGGCGTATCCGTCGGTGAAAGCGTCGTCAGTAATATTTATCGACGAAAAATGATTTTCAGTAATTATCAATAGACAAATCCTTCGATAGTTACCGACAGACAAATTTGTCGGTAATTACCGAATGACATTTTCCGTTTGTAAACACCTGCGTCAGGTGGTGAACTTTTCGGTGGATGTGGTGACGGATTATTTCGTCGATATTTTAAATACAATTTTAGGGTGCATTCTACAGTTCTAGCTTTCGCAATTTCAGATAACCAATATGAGACCTTCAATCTCACAAATATTTACAATCAGACCTGCCAATTGCATAATTATCCTAGCCAGGTAATTTTAGGAGAAATATCTTACAATATATGTCTGCATATACCACACAATATCAATGTTCTAAATGTCTGCATATATAAAAGTAAAAACAATATAAACAAACATCAATCACAGTGTCATAGTATTGTGTGTTCTCCAAATAATGTATCCAAAAATAATAAGTAACAAAGGTAATATAAAGAGAAGTCCTAATAATCTACATAATCATCCAAATGATTTTCTTCTTCTTCATGGTCTTGTAGCTGCTGGGAATGTGGTTGGACTGGAGTGGACTAGATTGTAGTGGGCTGGACTAGAGTGGGCTGGACTGGAGTGGGCTGGACTGTAGTGAGTTGTTATTGGGGCGGTGTTGGGCTGGACTGGTGTTATTGAAGACGAGTGTGGGCATCAAGAGGCAGAAAGTGTAACATCCCGTCTAGATATTACTAATTTAAAATAAACAAATATTGAAGAAAAAAAATCGCATTTATTTAAACTATCTTTCCCAAAACGCAGGAAAATTAAAACTTTATTATGCGCAAAAGTCAATACATAAGTTCAACTCCAAGGTTTACATCTCAACAAAACTAAATATAAAAACGAGTTACAAAACTAGTAGAAATAAGCAGTAACATAAAATCCTAATGTTGCTTTACTCCGATGTTATGCCTCACCAGAACCACTTGCAATATCATCTACTCCCGTGTAACGAATTACACAATCATCGCTAAACACAAGAAGATAGTGTGAGCTAACATTTATATATATATATATATATATATATATATATATATATATATATATATATATATATATATATATATATATATATATATATACAAACATCACAACTCAAATATCCACACACTCTTTAAAGAAACTCGATCCTCTGGCTCCAAAAAACATGGCCACCACCATGCTTATCCACGTTTTACATCTTTAGATGTTAACCTTAAGATATCCTTTGCTGCCACCATCTACAAGCCACAACTTGTAGAAACACGTGAGGGAATATTATGCCATGGACCACACTCTGCAACGCCAGATGGAGTTCCTAATACGAATCACAATTCGTACTCTCGACATATGATTAGCCCATCATTGGCCATAACTTGTGATTGCTCAATCAAGTGGAGACCCTTTGTACGAGCCACCACTCAGACACTCACGGGTAACACTCACCATTCCGAGGCACAACTTAAGGAATGCTTGTATTCATCCTCCATCTCGAGCCACAACTCAAGGAATGTCATTTTGACCCGTTGCAGACCGCTTGGCGGAAGTCACAAGCCGTCTGGCACCACGCCACATGCATTAGTGCCCACTGCCTTCCAACTATTGCCTGGCGGGTCTATCCGTGTCGCTAAGTGCTAAGCGCTCCAATAAGTTTCTGGATTTGTAACTATCGCCTAGCGGTCCAAACCTCACCACCAGGCGCTACACCAATACAATGAGTTGTACTGAATTTTCACTACAGCCTAATGTCCAAATCGTCTACGCACCACAATATACATACTAGACATTGCTTAGTGACACACGAATTATCCATTAACAGTTGGAGTTTGCCCCACACATGCCTTATAACAGGTTATAACCCAATATATTCATATACCTTTACTAGGCCAATTCATTGAACAAGTTAATCATAGCCTTTGATTCCAGCACCCTTACCGCAGTCACCCAACCTATTTCTAGTTGCAACAATGACTCGAAATACTACTACAGTTCCATTAAACCTCTGATTTAAGTGTTGGACTTTACCTTGGTATTCTCCCTAGGAATAAACCCCATGCTTATGACCAACCTACCTATCAATTATTGCACATGTTATAAATCAGGCCATACCATCTTATTCCCAATTTGTAACCACAATATAATATCCCTTCCAAACCTTAAACTCAACCCATCATGATTCACTTCTCTAACACTCTCATTCCAATTTATTTATCTACCTCTTTTACCTTATTGACTATTATTCCATCATTCTTTGATAAATTTACATAACCACCCTTAGAACTCCAGTCACGCACTCCTCACATGGAAACCATTCTTTGCCATCAAATTCTAGAAAAATACCCAGGTTCTTCCTACTTGTCTGAACCCCAAAAATCCCCAACTTTCGTTTCCTTTTTACCAATCCTCATTCAATAAACCAATATAATTCTTTGTCATCATAATTTAAATTCAGATTTTAGTGCTCATTATCAACATAAATGCACCAACAATCCTTAACCTCACATAATCATCAAAACACAGCTAGAATCATAATTTTAAAGCATCCATTCATTCAGAAACCCTCAGAATAATTTTCTCCCAAGTCATAATCCCTCTAGAACGTATAAAACACTAAAACAAGTCAATTTGGCTCACGTCACCTGGTAGGTGTTAATCGCCGCCAGGCAGTTCAACCCAAAACCCAGAAACTGGGTCAGAAAAGTTGCGTCACCTACTAGGAACCCAAAAATACATATAAATATTATGAGTCGCCTAGCAGCTATGGAAGGCCCGCCAGGCAGTTTTTGGAAAATTTCCAGAAATCCAGAAATTCAAGCTTTTCATAAAGGGATTATACAACAATCACACCACATATCACAATTAATTAAATTAACCTAATATTACGAGGTTCAACTCCCCTAACCTGGATTCCTTGCTCAACATTTATGAATTTAGAGTTTCTTCCTTAATCAACAATGGCCTCCTTTCCTCTTCCTTATTTTAGCTCTCCATCTCACTCACTAATCACAGTTCTTGCTCTATAATTGGCCACTTAATTGGTAGCCTCCAAACCACTCTCTCACCCTTAATTGGCCACTTAACTAAGCTTTAATTTGTGGTTAATGGCAAAAAACGAAAATACGGTAAAATGGGTTTAATTGCCATTCAAAAAGCATAACGAAATGGTTTTCCAGCCCTCCCACGCACTCCTTAAGATAGCTAGGGTTTTTTACTCTTCACATTCGTGCCAAAAAGAAAATTGGCAGAAAGGACATCCTTACACATCTAGGATTATATTATCATTGATCATGATCAAGCACATTATTGAAAATAATAAACTTCTAAATTAATACATAATTGACATACACACGACTTGAACCCAAGTTCTTCCAACATGACCAATTACTCTCAACCACTTGAGCTAGTACTACTCCACATCATAAACCCCAACATTAAATGCCATAAAGGTTCTCACTACCCATATTTATTAAATAACTATTTATTTAATTATGTAAATTTCTCGGGTCTTACAAAAAGGCCATCACTAGATTTTTTAGGCTTTGAAAATCCCTGCTCAAATTTTCATAAGTTTGATCACGTTCTTCTAGTTGTTGCATGAGTCGGTTCATGGACTCCTCTGCACTACTAGAAGAGGATGGTTGTTGTTTATGGATACCTCTTCTAGTAGTGTAACTTTTGCCAAGTTCTCCAATCCCATAAAGTCTTCCTTTATTTCTTTCACCGACAATGTCAACCCAGCATTGTGTCCTAATGATGTCATCCTGATCAACATCATCATTATGCTCTAACACATCAACACGTGACCCTTACTCAGATCTGACCTGTGAGAGTGTACTTGAAAATTCTTCATTTTAAAGAAAATAATGAGAAATTAGTTAGAATATGGTATGATATTTAAGTTTAAAGGAAATAATAGTAGAAGTCTCTTATTACATGTGTTTTCCGAGACCTTTCATCAACAAACTGGTCAGATCCCTTGTCTAGATGAGTTTAGTAAAATACCTCATCAATATACGCCTCCTGCCCCAACTATTTTTCCTTTAACAAAATAAAGTGTTATATATATACATCAGTTTTAAAAAACGTAATTTATATCATAATATGTAAATAAAAAGAATTAAGGTTTATACCATACGAAGGGCATGCTCATGAGTGGTAATAGAACTACCTTTGTGTAGGGTCCCACCCTTTTCTGAAGCTATATTCCTTTGGGTTGTAGCACATTTTGTGATAATTGGCTGAATTCCAATATTCTAGCAATAGATTCCAAATATTTTCCCCAATCCAATAAGGCACTATCTTGCATTGCTAACATCTTTAAAAATCTTGGATAGTCTATGAGATGCTCTGCTATAGAAGTTTTTTCTAATTTGAGCTTCGTGCTCAAGTCTCCACTGAACCTTCGTTTGTAAAAATAAATATAGTACAAATCATCTTGACAACATAATATGCATGTTATTTAAAGTCTAATAGTAGTGAAAATCTATTTTGCATTTGACTTAAATACATTAATAAGGAATGAAAATAAGTTACATGATATTTTACGTTAAATCACTGCCAAAACGGTTCTTTGTCTTCTGGAGGTATTACTCCCCATGATGACCAAGGCGAAAGGAATTGTTGTTTAATAGATCTTGTGATGGCCTGAGAAGCAACTCTAGAAGGAACAAACCTCAATATAAATGAATAAAAGTCATAAAAAAGAAGCCAAGGCAAACTACAAATCATCTAATACAAATTAGTTTTTAAGATAATTGGATATTACCCTCGATTAAAAGGCTAAATCATCGGTCGATTAAGGAAAGGAGGGTCAAGATCATGAGATACTGAATTAGCAGCATATGATGTATTAGCAATATCAGGAGTGGGATTTGAGGATGAAGAAGGACTAGAAGTAGCGTGAACCACAATAAGGGATGGTCTTGTATGGGAAGGTTGTGGTGTGGGAACCACAATAGGGTGTGGTGTGGGTACCATAGTAGTGTGTGGTATGGGTACCACAATAGTGTGTGTTGTGGGAACCATAGTGGGGGATGTGGTGTGGTAGCCACAATAGGGTGTGGTATGGGTACCACAACTGGTAGCATCTGCTGGTTTGCCAGAGGTGTTAAAGGTCAGGTTGGGGGTTCAATTCCCACTGGTAACAACCCACCCAGTATGAATGGACAGAGAAGGGTGACAGGTTGGGGTGCATCGGGCTGTAGTAACCTGACATGGTCTGGGCGAGCCAAAGATGTTACAGAGAAGGTTTTGGAAGAAAAGAAAGATAGGAAACATAAACCCTAAACAGAAGAAGGAGAAGGGAGGAGGGGGAAGAAGATGAACCTATGGGCGCTATTTATAAATGAATTTTTGGATCGACAATTATTGACAAACTTTTATGTCAATAATTATCGATAGATTTTGTAGTCGGTAATTACCGACTGATTTTATTGATAGAACTTTCCATCGATAATTATTGACGAAACAAGATTTTTATTGATGATTATCTGTGACGCCAAGTGGAGTTCCCTAATACGAACCACAGTCCGTATTTCTCCAAAGACTACCAAACTCGTAGGATATAACCGAGGAGGGAAATGTTCCGGAACCCATCCGTATGAGCAACGATCTCGCACACTCCACTTGACTTCCAAAACCACCAGGCTACAATCTCGAGTGGCCATGTCTTACTCCAATACAAGTTACACTCATAATTGGGGCCCCAACAAAGAATTACATCAAAACCTTCATCCAAAGCTGTGTAGAACCCTCCACGTAGTCCAACTCTGCACTTGGAACAGCCAGGCACCACACATCGCGTTGTTAGGGGCACCCATGCTCCAGGCCGCCTGGCGGGCACCTTACGCCGCTAGGCGCCACGCGCCTTCCAAGACCTTTGTTAGTTTGCCTCCACCTGGCGAGACGACCCCCTTCCGCTAGGTGCCACACCTCCAAAGCTTCCCTATTTTTCCCTTTGTCGTCTAGCTTCTCATCTCGTGCCGCTAGGCGCCACACCAGTAGTGTCACTGATATTGGTTTTTGACAATTTGGGACTGGTTCCAAGGAACGCTAAGCATGCAATACAATTCATAACACACTTACGGTTATCCAGTCAAATCCCTATGACTAATTTATAATACAACACATTCATAGTTTCACAATTAAGGTCATACCTTTATTCAAATATAATGTAATCCATTATATCCTCATTCCTTTACTAAATAAAACATGCCACATTCAAGGGAAATCAACATCAAAATTGATACGTAATGGTAGTTGCAACACACACTGACCAACATCACAATTAAAACAAAATATTGTGTTTACATGCATATCATCCCAATTACTATCTTTTCAAATATATAATTAATTATCTTACATGCAAGGTTTCCTTCCCACACTTTATGTTCAATTACCTAAAATCTTGCACGAATTTTCCATATAACCCACCAAGGACACCTAACATGAATCAAAAACCAAATGCTCATTGCATTGTTGAGTCGCCTAGCGGAAGTTCCTGTACCACCAAGCGGTGCAATCAAAATTTGGGAAAATCCCATATTTTCCAACACCTACGCGCACCCGAAACCCTAAGCATTCATTCAACACAAGTTTTGGTACATCTATAGGGTCCCATCTAAATAGTAGGGTTCATATTCGTTCCAATTAACAACATTTTCATGAAAATAAGGTGTCAATCATAAGGACAAATCAGGTTTATTGATCCCCAATCCCAACATGAACCCTAATCCCCCAATCCTGCCAAATTCATGTAATTTTCACCAAATAGACAATTGCGGATAATAATTCATCATGCCAATCATATACGTACATGTAGAAATCCAATCCAAACATCACAACACTACTGAAACACCAAAAACTAGGGAATTTGGGCAAGCCAGTTCATAGCGCTTGGCAGTTAGTACATAGCCGCCAAGCGGTGCATAAAAAAACCAAAAAAAAGGTTCTGGAGGCATGAGTCGCCTGGCGGGCCTTCAACGTCACTAGGCGGTTTCTAGAAAATTCTAGAAACACAAGCAGTTTATAGATTTTTGACAGAATCAGGTCCATTCATGCATTTCGTATATCACATACTCATATAATTAAACGCAAAATCACGAGTGGAACTCCCCTAACTTGGATCCTTGCTAAGTTTAATAAATCCTTGAGTTCCCCCTTGATCAACACTAGCCTCCTTTTCTCTTCCAGTACTTCCACACTTCCTCCCACTCACTAACCAGCTACTACCCTCAATTTTCGCTCCTCACAGTGCACCCCAATGCCTCCAAACACCCTTTCTCTCACCCTTAATTGGTTCCTTAATCATGTCTTAATTAGGGTTAATGGCCATAAAACGAAAATGGATATTTACTGAGCATAATAATCATTAAAATGCTATTTTGGCACAACTTTCCCAGCCTTCCTAGTTGCCCACTAATGGCTAGGGTTACATTCATGCCAAAAAGAAATTTGGAAAGAAAAAAAAAAGAACTTAGTTCGCACAAACCACTCCTCAAACATATTATAAAAATTCCACAATTAAAATAGCACACAAATTGGCATACATAGGACTTGAACCCAAGTCCTTTTAACACAAAGAAGTACTCTTAACCATTTGAGCTAGTATTTTTTCACATTATAAAAGTTAGCATTTAATGTCATAAAGGCTTCCATTATCTGCATTTATTAAATAATTATTTATTTAATTATTTAAATTCTTCGGGTCTTACAACGATAAATTTTTTACCGTCGATAATCCGTCAATAATTTTGATTTACCTACGGATTTTAAACATTACTAACAAATTTTGACTATCAGTAATATCATTTTTTCTTGTAGTGAGTTAAGATTAATCCCATTTAAATATTCCCAATAGGGTTTATATCAATATTAATATTAGTTTTTCTTATACTGAATTCCCATACTAAAACATGTCACTTAGTATGAGTGAAGTAGAATCCTTCTCTCTATATCCATAAACAACAAAACAACAAAAATATCTATACGAGATAAAAAGATAAAGGTGTATATATAAGTTATCATAACCTCAACCTCTAGTCATTCTAAAACTTTTCAATATATCACCATAGTATGTTATGAAAATATATAATATTTATTTAGAAAGTCGTATTTAGATAACTTCAAAGCAAATTAAAAACTAATAGCATCCCCAATTATAACATTTAACTTGTTAATATTTACTTCAGTTGTTATATATCTTAAAGAAAAATGCATTTTCATTGTCCAAAAGTGATCTTCAATATCTCTAAAAGGAAGTGATTATTAATTGACAGTTTTTTTTTGGCAAATCTTTATTTTTTACCAACTTGTCAAACAATTCAAAAGGTGATATGCAAGCAACCTGGAGTTTCAAGCCTATCATTACACAAAATGTAGATCACAAATAATTAATAAAAGAACAAAGCTTTTAGTTTATACAGACATCTTTTTAACTAATAAGGTTTCAATATGATCTTTCATTATCCCTCCTGCATTTGTATAGATATCTTCATCTTTGTAAAGCACGTCGATTACACGTGCAAAGTTGACCGCACGCATAAGAATTTTCATTGGTACTTGAGTAGGAGCTAAGCATGCATCGTTTATGTCCTTCCAAGCATTCTCAACTAACTTGAATAGTTCTTCGATGGCACATTTCCTTGAGATTTTATGATCCTTCATATAGCATTGAATGCTTGAAACAACATGTTGTCTCTCCTGTTCAATCTTCAAAAACAAAAATAGCAACAAAAACAAAAAACAAAATCCAAAAAAAAATCAATATTAATAGCTAATATATAACGGTCTTAGCAATTATTATCAAGTCTTTCTCTCCCAAAATTTTAAGAGTTTTGCAATTGCCAACTCTTAATATAAGATAAAGAAAATGTTTCTTAAAAAATCAAATTACTTATAAGTGGATCATACACAACCTAGTTGATAGAAATTAATTAGAGTCAAGGGTGCACCTCATCTCCAACAATGTCATCCGAGATCCTAGCCACAACTGCAGAAGCTGCAATAATTACTGGCTCATTTGTTGCCCATATAAGATCTTGCTCTGTTGAATCTTCCATGCCTAGGAAAGATGCGGTAATCAACAAAGGGTAACCGCCAGACGTTCTTCTTACTTGCATGTATTCCTCCAATGTTGGAGTGTGGTTGGAATGGCACCATCTTGCCTCAGCCATGTGAGATTGGACTAGTCTTTTCATCTAGAATTAAAGTACAAATATATAATATTGAGAAATATATTCCATACTATTCATTTGATAAAAGAAAAACATGGTCAACTTACAAAGTTACCTTCAATGTCTCTGCAACTATCTAACTTCTAATAAAATAGTAATGTTTGAATTATTCTATTTATCTTAATTTAAGAAAAAAATATTCAGTTTATATTTAAGAGATTAAAAAAAATAGAAAAGAATATTTGATTTATCTTCTTTGTATTACTTGAATACAGAATAAGGAAAAATTAATGAAACTATAATTCTACCTCTTTCTTGACATACTTGATGCAATACACTTTTCCTTCCTTTCTCATCTCCAGCTCAATTTCTTCAAATACATCCAAAATTGCTTTATAACATAATTGCATGTATTTTGGGAGATCAACCAAGCAACAAATATCCCACCTGCTAACATTGAGATAGTTATCTTTAATGATATATTGGTAGAATTAAGCTAATGATATACTATTTGTCATTTTTTTATGTGCCTAACCTCTCAACTGCATTGGTGAATAGCTCAAGTTCTTCTATGGTTCCATAAGCATCGTATATATCATCAATGATGGAAGCTAGAGCTGTTAATTTTGTTGTTATCCATCTACAATATTGTGGCTCAAAGTACACTCCTATATTCCAAAAACAACATTCTGTGATCCTATCTCTTGTAAAAGGTAAATTGGTTGAGACATCTAAATCCTTTGCCCACCATCTGAATCACAAACAAATAACATTCAGGTTTCAAAGACAAAAAAAGAAAAAATAAATATTTAAGTGATACTTATTGATCTATACAATGAAAGGTAATATGTTTGAGGAAGATATTACTTGGTTAGACTGCTAACTTCTTCCAAATGTATCTCCTGTAGCTTGTTAAAATCTAATTTTGCAAATGTTAACAACTTTTCATCGTGAGATGGATCTTCTTCATAGAAAGACATATAATATGTTGCTTCCAACCTAGGCAAACCTCGACGAAGTGATTGTCTTAAGCTATGTTCAACTCGTGCCGCAAGAGAAGAACTTAATTGAGTGGTTACAGACTTAGTTAACTGCTCTAGACTGAACTTGTGTGCTTCTTCAAGTACGTCTTCTCCATGACATCTTAGTTGGGTTGCTTCATACAGGCTTAACATTCCTTCAATGTCATCGGTTAAGCTTCCCTTAAACTTTCCGGTTTGGTCTTCGAATTTGCAAAATATACCTGTTTAATCTATAAACATGTGTTAATTTACAGGTGTACATTTAACTGTATAACTATTACAAGGGATACTACCACATTATTGACTTACACATTCAAATCAAACATTTTGTATAAGTTGGTTTGAGTTAACCTGTAAATCCAATCTTAAAAGTGAAAATTATATTTGATAGTTTTACAAAATATTTTACTTTTGTAGACAAGTTACCAGTATGGGAAGCTTCATAAAAAATTATAATATTTTGATAAGTTGTACTCCATCAACACAACTTCAACAATGAATTTTGTAGAAGTTGTGCGCGCCAGAGACGGCATTTGATTTAAATTTTCAAAGTCTGTAGTCGTGTACCTTATACGCAATTTTTGTGTAAGAGGTGATCCTAGAAGTCGTGAGGGAAAGAACAAATTTCAATTTTTTGTTTTAAATTGAAAGTTGTGTACACAATGCACGACTTGTAGGAAAAAACTGATGAACTGAACCTTAAAAGGAATGTTTTGGGGATGAGGTTCTCGTTGATGTAGTAATTGCATGCGATAAGAGTTATGGAAGGATTCCAAAGCCAATAAACGACACAACTAATCAACGGAAGCAGAAGCTGGGGATATCTTACCGAACCTTACACAAAAGTCGTACGTAGCATACAAGACTTTTGATTAAGAAAAAAAAAAGATTGCAAATCATTTTCCTTACTACAATTTCCGTTTATTAGATTTTATAAATAAGTCATGTGTTGTATACAAGACCTCTAATTTCAAACAAAAAATTAAAATTTTTTCTCTCTCCTCATACCTTCAATGGATCACCTCTTACACAAAATTTGTGCATAGGGTACACGGTTTATGACTCCGAAAATTTAAATAAAAAGTCATCTCTGGAACTCACGACTTCTATGAAATTCATTTTTGAAGTCGTATGTTAATGGGACACAACTTGCTCAAAAGTTGTAATTTTTTTCTGAACCTATCTATTAGTAACTTGTCTATAAAAAGAAACCATTTCAGAAAAAAAAAATTATTTATCTGAGGCAGAGGTTGTTAAGTTTAGATGACTCGGAAATTTGTTCCGACACAAACATGTATGTGTTTTGCGTGTCATTGATTTGAGATATTCATTTTACATATTTAGCTAATGATTCTCATTCTTTATCCCAAAATAAATTCAGGTGTCAATTTGGCCCAGCCCACAAGGCTTGGCCCTGGCCCATGTGGGTTAGGGTTAAAAATGCCCACATTAAAAAAAAGTCCCATTAAAGAAGCTCACAGGGCCAAAAATCCTATAAAAGCCCTGTGGGTCAGGGCTAACCCATGGGCTTTCATCTTCAAAATGAAAAATATATTATTTTTTAAAATATATTATTATATGTGGGACAAGACCAACGACTCGGACAAGCACGAAGACCCGAATAGGCCCAATTACCTAGACCTGCCCGACGACCCCGAAAAGCTCGACGACCCAGACGGGTCCAACGATCCGAACGGGCTTGACAATCTAGATAGGCCTGACGGGCCCGATGACCTGGACGAGCCCGATGACCTGAACAAGCCCGATGCCTCGGACGAGACCGACTATCTGGACAGGACCGACGACCCAGACGAGCCCGTCGACCCAGAGTTGCCCGACGATCCGGACGGGCCCGACGACCTAGACTAACCCGATGACCCGGACGAGCCCGACTACCTGGATGGAACTAACGACTCGAAGGGGGCCTACAACCCGGACAGGCCCGTCGAGCCGAACAGGCCCGACGATCCAGACAAGCCCGACGACCCAGACGGGCCCGACGATCTAGATGGGCCGGTCGACTCGAATGGGCCCGACGACCTGAACGGGATCGATGACCTGGACAGACCCGAGGACCTGCACAGGCCCGACGACCCGAACGAGCCCGAAGATCTAGACAAGCCTGACGAGCATGACTTGCCCGATGACCAAGACAAGCCCGAAGACTCGAATTGACCTGACAATTTGGACAAGCCCAATGACCAGGACTGCAGATTACCTAGACAGGATCGACGACCCGGACGGGCCCGTCGTCAGGCTGGTCCGGGTTGTCGGGTTCATCTGTGTCGTTGATCCTGTTCGGGTCGTCCAGCTCGCTCGGATTGGCAGGACCATCCAGGTTGTCGTGCCCGTCCGGCTCGTTGGGTCCGTTCGAGTTTTCGGGCTCATCCGTTTTGTTGGGTTGTCCGGATCGTCGATGTATTCTACATTGTCGTGCTCGTCCATGTCATCGTGATTGTCCAAGTCGTCGGGCCCGTCCCAATCGCCAAGCCTCTCGGTGTTATTAGGCATCTCTAGGTCTTCAGACTTGTCTAATTTGTTGTCCCGATTTGGGTCTTCGAGCTTTAGGGCCCGTCCGGGTTGTCGAGCCCGTCTGGAGCTTCAAACTTGTCCGGGTGATTAGACATGTTTGGCTTGTTGGGCCTGTTTGGGTCTTCAAACCTGTCCGGGTCGCTCGATTTGATCTTTGACTCTGGCTTAATGTAGTATTATTTGGGGGACCTAACCCACCTTAGCCCTAGTCCTAACCCACTAGAGAGGGGACTTTGGGGGCTGGGACTTTTTTTTAGGCCTTCATTTGGAGGCCCCTAAAAGGAAGCTTTATAAAAAGTGGGTCAGGACTGACCCATAAGCTAGGAACCAAATTGACGCCTCTAATCAAACCAAGGCAAACTTTATCACCACTAATATGCGAAAGCCATGTCATGGTCACATATACATCAATATACATTTATGTCGTTGTCTACTTTTGTCTTTCTCTTACATATATATTTAACTTCATCCTCATTATTTTATTCCACTAGTTTGTCTGATCCCAGACCACGTTTTTTCAATAGTTAAATTTGTAGTCAAAATTATTATAATTTATAACTTTTTTTCTATTTTTCTTTTTATTTATTTGAAAAAAAATTCAGACATGCATCCTACCTATGTCTGTTTCAAACCAACTTGGACTTGATTAACTCATTTCTTATTCATCTATGCAACAAAAGTGTCAAAATTTTATTCAAACAAAGTATTTAAATTTGCCTAGACAGATTTTTCCCATAGTTGACTCGACTACACTCATATGGAGAAACAAAGACATCTCTGAAGTAGACTAATGAGTAAACTCAAACAAAAAATTTAATACCATCGTAGTGAGTTGAACAAGAAATTATTATTCTTTGAAAAGTAAATTTGGTTAATGGTCATGAAAACATACTCGGAGAAATTCGGTATCCATGTTGTCTAAGCAGCCGAAAGAGTAGAGCCGTGTGGTAAAGATCATCATTGTTAGCTATG
>Ga0214542_1008483_pt1 | contig 16898 bp, 11 predicted proteins | sample CNSS1metaG_FD_160096 | JGI IMG/M metagenome (GOLD analysis project Ga0214542, IMG submission 160096) | Root nodule microbial communities from cowpea collected in UCLA plant growth center, Los Angeles, California, USA - CNSS1 | ecosystem: Host-associated > Plants > Roots > Nodule | place: USA... | reverse complement strand
CCTTATCTTGCATAGCAAGTGGCGGCACACATCCACTCATCTTCAAGGTTGCCATGGCTTCTAGCCTAGCCTTGTAGTGGCGTGCTTCTCACATTTTTACCATTCCTTTCCTTTCCATTTTATGTTTCCTTCTTCCTTTAATTGTTCTTGATTTTTTATGGTTTATGTGCTTTCCATTTCCTTTTTGTTTTGAATCAATCCATCATCTTCTTCTCTTGAGCTTTGTGAAAGGAACCTTCACATCTAGATAGCTTGCTATCTTAATGTCCAGTGGGGATTTCACTTAGCTTTCTTAATCAACTCACACCATATTCAATCATCTTAAAAAGGAACAAGATAATCCTTCATCAAATCCTAAACTAGGACCAAATTGAAAAAAGTTAATAAAAACTAGGACCAAATGATTGTTTAAGCCAATCTTTTATTCTTCTACCAGATTTAAGTTATTTTTTATATATTTTTTTCTCTAATGAATGTGGTTTTTTTGGGAGATGGATGAACTATTTCAAGAAAACAACAAAGGTAATAAATTTTCTTCTTCTGTCCGATCTTTTTTGCTTTTACCATATGTAACTACTTTTTTATGTATTTTTTGCTCTCGAATATTTTTTTCTTCTACCACATTTAAGTTCTTTTCTATGTATTTTTTACTCTGATGAATGAAGTTTTTCTGGGAGATGGATGAACTGTTTGAAGAAAACAACAAAGGTAAGAGTTTTTCTTCTTCTCTTGGATCCTTTTTGCTTCTACCATATGTAATTATTTTTCTATGTCTTTTTATCTTTGATGATTGAAGGCTTTCTTTTAGATGAATTAACTGTTTGAAGAAGACAACAAAGGTACAAGCCATTTCTTTTAATTTCTTGACAAAGTTTAGTTTTTTTAAGGAATTGTCTTTTTTGTAACTAATTTTTTTAAAAAAAGTATCTCCCTTTCTTGGTTTTTCTTAACAAATTCTTGAACACATTCATGTTGTATTAATGATTTTAAAATTCCATTTTTTTCATTGAATTGTTGTATTTGTTGAGTTATAGTTCTCTTTGAATGAAGGTTTTATTTGAAAAAAATTATTTAACGATTGATTTTAACGTTATTACTTTTTATTTTTAATTTTTAAAATAATTTAATTTAATATATTTTTATTATTTATTATGCGGTAAATTTTAAGAACTCGTGCTTAAGGCAGGATTTATCTGAACTTTCCAAGGATATGCAATCAATTTTAACCATCATGTTGTATAGTTGTGACTATTGCAATATCTATGATGAGCACATTTATAGTTGTCTTTATATACAAATATACGAATGTTGAGTGCTTTTATATTTCTCAATATATAACTTTGTATTAAAAAATAAATTATTTATATTTAATTATTTAGCCATAATCATTGTTATTTAATAAGTTTTGTATTTGCATTATTTGTCTTTACTTCCCAAGGATATGCAATAAATTCGAACTATCATGATGTACAATTGTGACTTTTGGAATAACTATCATCATCGTATTCTCTTTATATAAACTCTAAATGTTGATTTCATTTATATTTCTCAAAAGTGACAACCTTCTTGTTCATTAGCAATCAACATGAAACAATCTTCTTCGTCTTCTCTTAGCAATCTTCTTTTATTACCAATCTTTTTAATTACTCTTCTTTTGTTTCTCTTACAATTGAATCAATGGCCACTCCACGATCCACACTTTGTGCAAAAATTACATTACGATGTTTCTCAAAGACTAGGTGTGTCTTATAATATTTCATTACATTTTCATATTTTATCTTTAGTTGCTTTCTATTTGTTTTGAACTTGCTGCTTTGACAAGGATTTTGGTTACGTGGGCAATTGTTGATTATGATTGTAATGTTCACAACGTTACATATAACATGGATATGCATAATCCAATGATTACCCAAGGCTGGGCTCATTTAAGATTTGTCTATGCTATTCATTCAAACAAATTTTTTTATGTTAAAATATGTTTTAAATTCTTCTTTCCAAATTTACTTCTCTAGACGGTCTTTAGACTCAAGAATCCAATCCAACTTTCTAAATAACATTGCAACCTATCATCCTCTAACTATGTCGAAGTTACTTTATTTGAAGTTACACTCTCCAGATATTATTATCAAGCCAGCCACTTGGTTAGATATTTTAGTTTCTTATATTTGTAGTTTTTTGTTTAAATTTAAATGCATTACTAATAAGTAACATGTTTTCACTTTTGTCTACAGTAATTGAAAAAAGACTTAGCGAGTTATTTTCACAAGATTGGATTGATAAGTCCCTTATCTCTAGAGTTTTTCTTAGTTTATTGCATTGTTTTGGGTAGGTTAAGGTGTTAATTATGAGTTATTAATCTAGAATTAGTTTAGTTACGATTCTAGTCTAATTTTACAAAAAGTAGGTTAATTAGGTATTTTTAATGCACTTTTAGTGTAATCCTTAGAAGTATTATTATTATGGTCTATTTTAGCATACAAGATAGGTCCATTTAGTTAGTTTAGTCTTAGTTTAGATATAAAGACTTAGAAGTAAAGTTGGTCTAGTGTAAACTAATTTTAGGAGCTTTTAAGTAGAGTTTAGTGTGCTTAACATCCAAATTTGAGGATTTTGAGTTTGATGCAAAAATAAAGATCAAGGAAGACCGCAATTATAAGGGGAGCCATGAGAGAAATCTGATCCATCCAATTTGCTCGATGGCCGAGTTGACTTTTTGGTTCAAATGTTGACCAAAGTTTGACCCAAAGTTGATTTTTTGATTTTCAAACCCAAATGAGATGGCACTTGTGGGGGAAGCTTTAGATCATTAAAATAAATATTTTTCTGACCCTAAGATGGCTGAGAAGTGGTCCATAGATACATAAAACTCGTGAACATCATATTTGCATGTTTAGTTCCTTTAGGTGATTTTTAGTTGTAACATGGTTTGATATTGTGAATTCTAAATTGTTTCCTTACTTGTGAATGCAGTCAGGGGTTCAGTAGGGTGCTGTTGGGAGAAAATTGGATGGAAGAAGTTGTTGCTGTGGGAAACCTGCCACCCAAGTTACTAGTTGGAATTTGCAAAGTAGTTTGGGAAAATAGGTTAGTTTAGTTAGTTAGTGAAACTTGTAGAACCAGTTGCAGGGTGTCGTATTGTATTAGTTTTGGCGCCACTGCATTCATACAGAACGGATCATTCGCACCATTCACAACCACCATCCATCTCTTCCATCACACGAACCATTTTCCTCTCCACCACAGAACCATTTCTGCTTTTCTTGTTCACTATTTTTCTGCATAATCTGCTACTGTTGTTGATGATTCTTGGAGTTGTTCCATGGTGACTCAATCCATTTTCACTGAACCGTTTGTTGTGAGCATGTTCTTCTTTAATATATTCGTATATTCTACGCAATTCCACCGTTCATCTTCTATGATTTTCCATTTCTTATGCTAAATTGAACTTGTAATTCAAGTATGCTTGGTTGAGTGATATTGGGCCATTTCAATACTGAAATTCGGATGAAGCCTTCTCGAATTTCAATACTTAGATATCAAATGTATTTTGATCTAAGCTCAATCATACATAAACCATATAGCTTGAATCACAGAACTCAATTCTGCAGAATCGCGCCACTGTTTCATTCGTATTTGATTTTCGACTTCAATGATTTTGTGTTTCTTGCGTTCGATTCATGCTTGTAACTTCATCTTGATGTTATGCGTAATGTTTCTGAACCATTTTCACACTTAATTCACCATTCGTTGCATTCAATTTCGCTCCACACATAGTTCGTTATTTCAGTTAATTAGGGTTCATGATTTAGGAATTCGAGTTTTACTCCATTGTTTTGCATTATTCTTGTTTGCATAATCAATAGAGACCAATTATAATCGTTATGCATCATTACATTTTCATTTCATGCTTTATATTTCGAGTTTTGATGTTGCCCTGTACCATACGCGTATGAACACTCTCGAGAATTTTCCAGATTTTTTATTTCTGTGTATATGAGTTCTAATTCACTTCTAGTGGTTGATTTGTGTTTCATTTAGATGTTAGAAGCATCCTGTATGTTTAGATTGTATTTAGGTCATCCACATTGATGATTCATTCATAGGCACACACTTAGTTCATCTTGAACTTTTATCAAACACTTTAGATACATTATAGTTCATGTAGGCATTTCATAAAAAAAATTGCATTTACCTACATTCGTACCATTTTAGGTTCATTTTAGTTTTAGTAGATTTTATTAGATTTCCTCTCATTTCACAAGACATATCCAATAAATCATTCATTTTCCTTTATCTATCCTTCGGAATGATCCTTGGTCAATCACTGTAATATATTAGTTAGTATTAGTGAGGAAATCGAGTTTTGACTAAATCTTTACGCGACATGAGGTTTATCAAAGGGCGCCATTGTCGGGGATAGGAAAAATTTGATTGATTCTTGAGTTTGATTTGTGATAGTTAGTTTAGGTAAATTCATTTTGGTAGTCTATGCATTGTAGATAGCTGGTTAGCGTTTTATTTTTTATGAGAATTAGTTCAGATTTGGTAATGTTTTTACCACTGTTCCAGTGCCATTCTTGGTGCTTTTTCGCTTGTGTGTTTTGTTGTGGTGAATGAACAGGTGGAGATCAGATCATAGGCTAAGAAGAGAATCAGCAAGAACATTCTTGAAGCTTGATCTGTGATATCAAAATTAAGTGGTGGTGCTCCTGTTTAAATTTGTTCAGAGTTGGAAACTGTTACATCTAATGATTTTTGCTGAGTTACACGAGGCTGCCAAGGTTTATTTGGCAAAGCATGCAATTGATGGAGTAAAAGATGCTGCTGATTCTTACTTAAGCTTCCACAACACTGAAGTTTTGCTTGATTATTTTGAGCTAGTGGTAGCTGCTATGGATGGTTCAATGCATCCAAATCCATTTCTAATCATTCACTGCCAACACTGGATGAAGTACTGTTGCTGCAGTAGCAAAGTGTTATGCAAAAGCAGGTCAGAGAAAGTTCACTTAAATGATAGTCATCATTGCAGTTCAAGATTTAAAGATTATTCTCTCAATACTACACATCCATCATGGTTTCATCCTTCTTATCTCAACTATCTTTATCTGTTTTCAGAATTTCTTGTTGCTGCCAATTTTAATTTTCAATTTTCATATGTTGCAGTAGCATTATTTTAGGCATATAGTGATTTGTTGCAATTGAATTTCCATTATGTAAATACTTGCGTAAGTAGTTTAGTTTGACGCATGAAAGCTTGTTTAGTTGTTGAATATAGTGATATAAGTAATGCTAGTTCTGTTTCAGTTTTGCATAGCTCCATAGTACTTTAGAGTTAGATAGATTTTAGGTTCATAGGTGAAAACTAGAATTCTACATAATTCTCTTCATTTCTCGTTATTGCTAGTCTTAGTTGTTTGAAACTTGTCGGAATTAGGTTAGGTAGTTTTTAATTGTTGTTTTAAGATTAGAGTAGGCTATTGTCCTGTTTTTGCTATTTTTAGCTATGTTTCTTAGGTTCATTGGGTCATATATTAGATTTCATGCTTTCTTAAGTAGATAGGAATATAGTTAGCTTTGTTTTATGATTTTAAAGTTGTGTGCAGAGTTACTTTTCAATTTTTGCTTTCTGTCTAATGCAGTCCATAGTTGTCCTTAGTCTAACATACATTTTAAGGTTTAAATAGGTGGTTTTTGTTGTTTGGCATAGTTAATTTTCTGTTTTCATAAGTTTTAGCTTGATAATTCATATTAAGTTGCATGAAAACGTAACTCTGACAATTTTGAACACCTTTGCTTGTCTGGCCCATAACGTCCTCCACAGTGATCCAATTAAGTTGGTTCTTTTTGCATTGGATTCCTTATTCAATTACCTTTAATTTTAATGCAAGAACTTAATGTTTGAGTTCTGTGGTGGTTGCAGTTTGGTTTCAAAGTTGGCAGACAGTTTGTGGAGTTCGTTCTTTAATGCATTATGACGTCTGCATATATCAGATTGTAATTCTTCCACTGTTTTTGACTTTTAGCTTGGTTTTTTTCTTCCTTTTACATTTTAGAAGGTGTCTAAGTAGTTGATTAGTATTTCTAATAGCTAGATTAGTACAGTTTTCAGTTTTAACATTTTCTGACCATTTCTAGTTCAATTTTTTTTGTTTTCACTAGGCAAATTTTCAGTTCCTTGTTGTTTCTGAATTATGACTTGTTTCACATCTTTCTTTTGCTAATTGGAAGTTGTCCAAATGGGTTTATAACAATTTCTTGTAGTAGTTTAGTCCAGTTCTTTGATTTTGAGTTTTTAGCCTAGTTTAATGTTAGTTTTAGGTCCTAGGTAACTAGATTTTGAGTTGTAGCTAGTTTTGGTAGTTTGAACTGTCTTTTAGTTATATTTTGTCCTTATAAATGTGTTAGGATAGTTAGGTTACTACTCAATAGGTTAGATTAGCACATGCATATGCATTTGGGCTAGTTTGGTAGACTATTTTTAGTTCTAGGTAGTGATTTTTGGTAAACCTTTTAGGAGATAGTTTCTGAGCAAGGAGTAAGTTTTCTTTGGTCATTTTAACTTTTTCTAGGTAGTCTCATTCCAGATTTACTCATGCTTTAGCCTAACCTTAGTTTTAGCCTGGTTTTAAGGTGTTTATAGAGGTTTTAGGTGGTGAAATTTTGAGTTTTAGGTAGAGCTTGAGTTCTAAGTTGTTCCTAGGTTCCTTTAGCCATTTTAAGCTTGTTGAGTAAGTTCTTTGTGTTATTTTTCCCAGTTTTCACATATTTGTATTTTTTTCTTTCTTTCCTAACCTAGCTTTGATTTGCATGTGGTAGGAGAAGATCTAGTTAGAGTGAATAAGCATTTCAATCATTTCTTTTGCTCCAAATCATTGAGTCAAGTCTGTTTTTTTTTGCATGAAAAAGTGTGGCACGGACAGTTTTGGCAAAATTTGACCATGGAGAGAATTGAGCCTAAAACTTGCATTCTTGTGTGTGCATTCATTCATGAAAGTGGCATTCTAGGGTTTGCTTTGTTCCTTTGCATAATTGGTCATGAAATGCGATTTGTTGATATGATCTAGGAAATTTTTTATGCAGCCACTTGCAAATAAAGTCTGCCCTGAAAAATCACCATTACACCCTCATTTTGAGCTAGAATTGACCATATTTTCTTGAGAAACCTGATCCTGATAGCAGCCTTTTTGCCCTAAAAAACCAAGATTTTACCCTATCCTTGGGATGTGAAGGGAATTTGGATGAGTTGTAGGATGGTGCTATGTTCAAGTGTGGGGATGTGTGATCTTTGAAGGTGCGTAGATGAAAAAAATGTGGCTGGACCAGCAGGGATTAAAAGGGAAAATGTGTAAAAAGTTGGAACATAATTGGAAAAAAAGGAAGGAAAAAGAAAAAAATAAATAAAAGCAAGGAAGTGGAGTGGGAACTGTTGGAACATAGTGTGCATACTAAAACAGTTCTGCACTTGAACTCATCACTCTCCACCCTCATTCCCTTCACATTTCAAGATTCAAAGCCTTGCTTACCTTTCATATACCACACCCTTAGCCCAATCTCATTACAAGCCATTGAATAAGTCCTTTTGATCTTCAAATTGCTTCATTGGTATTGTTTAGGAACTTTGCAAAGCCATAAGGATGTTCACTGGATTGAGTTGTGAGAGCAAAGATGAGCCATACACTTGAGTGTAGAGTGAAAACACATCCTGTGAGGTTGAAACTGTTTTTGCCACTACATTTTGATTGTTCTCTACTTGAATTCTTCGTTTAGAGTTGTTTTTGATGATGGAATGTTTGGCACCTTGAACTGGATTATTTTGCTAGCATGTGCAGGTTCGAATTAGGATTTTTGGAGAGCTTTTTGATGCAGAATTGTGAAGCTTGAGTTGTAGGTTTTTAGAAGTGTTAGTAGTTTTTCCTAACATCGCCCAAGAGTGCAATGGTATTAAGTGTGGGGATGTGATAAGTCCCTTATCTCTAGAGATTTTGCTTAGCTTATTGCATTGTTTTGGGTAGTTTAAGGTGTTAATTAGGAGTTACTAGTCTAGAATTAGTTAAATTAGAATTCTAGTCTAATTTTACAAAAGTAGGGTAATTAGGTGTTTTTAATGCATTTTTAGTGTAACCCATGGAAGTATTCATATTATGGTTTAGTTTGGGATACAAGATAGGTCCATAAATAGATAGGAACATATTAGTTTTTAATGTATTTTCGTGTTTATTGTTCAACATCGGGTATTTCGCATTGTTTCCCCTTTTTACGTAACATGTGATTACATGGGTAGCAACATGTAATGCCTTCTGACATAATTGCTGATATTTGCAGCTTTCACAAAAACATATTACTATCTATTCTATAGGTTTAGGTCAAAACTATAAATTTCTATTAGGAAAATGATATTTAACCCATTTATGTGTCACCTGACATGGAATTAGGATTTTGATTTTTAAATTTTGTTTAACCGTTTTGACGTGGCATTGAACTGATTCAGAAGAGGTGGGGCGCGTGAGAAAGAAAGATAGGTTTAGAAACGAAGGGACGGGGAGAAAAGGAGGGTTAGGGTTTCATATGCACCGTCAGTGGCCATTCTTCTTCCATTTGTTCTCCATAACGACGGGGCCAAGGGATTGAGAGACACCCATGTTCTCCTACATCTCTTCTAGCGAGCCCAAAGAGGAATAGCCGCTACACAACCAACCCTTGCCGTCGATGTTGGTAGCTGCGTCATCTCTCTTGCTTTCAAAGAAAACTAGGTTTTGCTTCTTTTGTCTTGCTCTCAAAGAAAATCGCATCCCACGTCGTCTCGCGGCTGCGCAAGGTCCTGTTTATTCCTCTCTATTTCATTATTTATTGGTGTGGTTTGGATTCTAATAATATGTTCCATTCTGCATTTTCTTCCCAACTATGGTATAGTTAAATAGGAATAGCTCTATATTATATTTTTACTCATTTATTTTGGAAAATTTGTTCCTTTGTCTTCATGTATAACTCTACAAGATTTGTTTGCAATACAGTGTTTTAAATATTTACTCCGCATTGATATCATTTTTATGATTCTCCTATAATTTTAGGATTTTGTACTAAGGAAAACCTTATGATTCTTATGTCACACGATATATGTTTTAATATGCTTAAACAAAGCACAGATTAAGTGCTTTCAGTAATTGAACTTACACTTTAAATTGGAGTCATCTACTGTGATCCAATGTAAGGAAAGAAAGAATTTGATCAAGTTTATTTTGAATTTTTATTCTTTCATTGTTTTCGGGAGAGTCAATGAACTGAAATCAGAAATTGATGTTTCTGATGATATTGTTATGAAGTTTAAGCAGTTTTGGGCTCACTTTAAAGGTTCACCTCTAAAAGGTGGTATTTTGATACATACATCTAGTATTGCTTGTATTAGTTAAATTCATATATTTTGAATCCTTTGTTTTCTACCAATATTTATGATTTTATATTATCTATAAGAAATTGGACTATAAATTATTTATCACATCATTTTATTTTTTAATCCAACTATGTCCAGACTAGACATGCCAAATTTGGTTAATGCATGTACATGTTTTTTGTGTTTTTTGGGATGCTATCATATATGCATATTGTGTGAGATGAAAATTCTAAAGCCTTTTCAAACCGATCCAAGGAGGAATGCTATTCTGCGAGGAATTTGCCCGCAAGTATTTGGCCTTTTTGCTGTTAAGTTGGCTGGTATGGCTCTTAGGTTTGTTAGTATGAATAAGAACAAGAGGAAGAAAGGTTAGAAAAGTTTGTTCGCAAAGTAGAAAACTTCTGCGTCCTTCTTAGTGTAGAAGAAACATCGTCCAGAGTTTCAGAGTTTCAAAGCTTTTCCTGTCTTTCATAGGCCGATATCGGCAATGAGTTATAGGTTTGTTAGTTTGAATAAGAATGCGAGAGATTGTTCTTCTCAAACTGAGAATTATTTTTAAGGTTGTATGTGTCGCTGATAATAAATGAGAGGATTTGTAAAGTTGTCTTGGTTTTTTAAGAACTGATTTTTATTCCTGATACATGTCAATAAGGGATATACATTGTAAGTATTTGAATAAATCAAGAATAGAAATAGAGGATGGGAAATTAGATAAGTTAATTTGCTTATTTTAAACATTGGAATGATTTTAGATATCTCTTGACAGGATTTAATTAGGAGATGACAATGATTTCAAACAGTATAAATAAGAGATTTTTTACCCTTATTATAAAAAAAATCCTACATGAGTTTCTTGTCATTCTACATCATTTTACAATACTGATTTGTTCAAGTGTTCAATTTTACAAGTTGAGATACTGGTGTAACAAACTTAGTTCACACATAATAAAAGCATCTATACACTTGCTCTGACTCATGAGTCAACTCTAAATAACAAGTACGATGATGAAAAATAAAGAATTTCATAAGATTTTTGTGATTCCTTTCTATATGGCATGATTAGTGAAGTTTAATATTTTTTATTTCTATTTGGTAATCATATTTTAAACTCTTGTTTTAATGGTGATAATGTTACTTTCACCAAAATGAGAAATGGTGCACTGTTAACTAGTATTATGGTATGATCTGGTGCGTACTGTATTTATTTATGTGATGGTTGGTATATTTCTTTATTGTGATGTTATTAGGGAGAAGATAATGGAAGTGGTTAAAGGCTTGAAGTATGTGTAAATGCATGCGGGCACTGAGATAGGAACAACTATACTTGGAATAAGGTATTATACAATAATGTATAGGCAAGTCAAAGGAAATGAAGAAAAGACAAATTGTGACGATAGGTCATGTATTTAAGTGTACAATTATGCGTCTTTCTTGTTATAAGATTTTGTATAGATAATAAGATAACACTACACATTTTATTTTATTAGAATAAATTGTCTTTATGTGTACAATTATGTGTCTTTCTCGATATAATATTTTGTACAGATAACTAAGCACATTGTATTTTATTATAATAAAATATTTTTACATGTACAATTATGTGCCTTTCTCGATGTGAGATTTTGCACAGATAAAACTGTATATTGAATTTTTTATTAGTTTCAGTCAAGAGAGCACGGGTTGATCCTGATGGGGTATAATCATTGTCATTAAAAACTTTACTCAGTCCTAGCATTGACTGAAATCAGAAAAACATTAAAAGGCCTTATGTAGAGTAGGAAAAAAGACATTCAAAATAACTGTCTTGATGTTTTGTATTTACGTGTACAAATATATGTCTTTCTCGATGTGATATTTTGTACAGATAACACTGCACATTGAATTTTTCTATTACCACACAACTTAATCCTTGCACCCAATGGGTATAGATGTTGTCATTAAATTTTTTACCAAAATGGAGTTTCGTACAGTAAATGAAGAGGTTAAAAATTTTTATAAGACTTATGAAAATAAGGAAACACTTACAAAAGAAACTATCTTTAAATGTACTATGTGTCTTTCCCTATGTAAGATTTTGTACATATTAAACTGCACATCAAAACTATCTTTACATACACAATTATGTGTCTTTCCCTATGTAAGATTTTGTACATATTAAATTGCACATTGGAATATCAATGTGTAGGAAGTCATATGGTATGTGTTATTTAAAATGGCATTCTGTGTACAATTATTTATTTTTTTATTTGTAAAATTTTGTACACATGGTCAGACTCATTAAGTAGTTCTCACAACAGTAAATGGTTACTCTCAATACGCTATTATTTGTCAATTAATTGGTTGATCAAGTCACCGTTCACTAAAACTAGATAAATCATTGTTTACTACTAACACAATAACAACAACAAACTTAAATGACTTTTTGTGTACAACTATATGTCTATTTCTTTGTAAGATTTTGTACACATGGTTCGTCTCTTTCTTTCTAAGATTTTGTACACATGGTCCTGCTCATTCAATTAAGTCACAGTACTAGTGAGAGACGTAAGTGTTTTTTTATGTACAATTATCTATCTTTTTTCTTCATAAAATTTTGTACACATGGTCATCCTCATTCAATTAAGTAATTTCATTAACATGATTACTCCCAAAATTAATTTTCATTCGTTGTTTCACCAACTCATCCGTTTAGTGCCATCACAAAAGCACATTTACAATCTTACTCTATACTAAGTACTAAGAAAAGATGTAAGTGTTTTTTTATGTACAATTATTTGTCTTTTTTCTTTATAAGATTTTGTACATATGGTCATGGTTGTGTTTATTTAATTAAGTTGTTCTCATAACAGTAAATGGTCAACATCAAGAATACAATCAAACAAAAGCAACTGATTTTAAATAATGTTATAATGAAAATGGTTATTAAAAATTAAAAATCAAAATATAAAACCAAACTAGTGATTCACTATTCAAAGATATATAATAAAATTCAAATACACTTTTTCTATTAAACCAAGTAGAAGTAAAACATTGTACCCAACTAACACACGTAAATATAGAAAAATATTATATTGTTAGTTGTAGATGATTTTCTTCCTTTATTTGAGGTATCATAAACACTTGAAAAATCACTTGCCTGTAAAGAAAATGAACAAAAACTTATTAGTAAATACGACTAAGATGACAAAACACAGTTACTCATAGTTGGAACTCACAATTGCTAATGGAACTAGGTACTAGCACATAAAAAAACATTTTGCTGCATAAAATAGAACACGAAGGCAGCAATTTGACAGCAACCAAACTGGTAATGGAACCTATACCTAAGCATTGGAAAAGTGCAAAACTAGCATGATGCAGAATATGAAAAAATGAATACAATTCCAAAAGGCTGCAATGTGCAATGACATGTGCTATGATACAAATCCATAAATTATATGGCAGCAGAAAATAAGATTTTAATACATGACCATGGCAACATAAATTATTCTGTGATAGCAATGGCTAAATGTATGCACAATCAGAATTATATATAAAACAGGGGCATCAACGTGCTGAGTACCATGCTAAATGCTGGAAGAAAATGGAGCTGCAACCAATGTGATTATGCAGCCAAACTGATGCAGAAGTTTAGACCAAAATGAAGACTCACATTTGCCACACCATGACAGATTCCACCCATTTATGCAATGCAGTGCTTACACAATTACCAATCACCTCAATGGATGCTAAGCTGCCAAATTAAAATGCTAACACAGGACAAATTTTAGCTCCCATTAGCAAAGTAATTAGGTTATATTCACCTCATGAATTTTGATTCAAAATTGAACTATGAATGCATAACTGAAATTTCCTAGAGAATCTATATGGCAACAATATTTTGATCTAACCAATCTGTAACAACAATAAGTTTTAACAGAATTGAATGCAGAAAGTGAGTGCAGATGAACAACATGGACATATTATGTATGTGAATGCTAAGATGAGCTAAATTGGTCTAGAATGAAAAGGAAAGCATGGACACCAAGAAAGGTAGTTGAACTTTGATGGAAGTGTGCATGAAGTCATGTGGCAACAGAAACTTAAAGTTAATCACACGGCTGTCATGTTTTCTCCTTCCCTCTACAATGAATTTGAATCCAATCTCACTCTATGTTGAACCCAACAAAAATCATAAACATTGTTATGCCTAAATTCCTTATACCCATATTGTGGCAATCATTCCCATAGCCCCATGAAACCCACTTCATCTTTTATCCTAAAATTAAAAATAAAGAAACAAGATCCATTATACTCAACTTCAATTACCCATATTTCAAAAACTCACCTCCATCAAAATCCAGTTCACATTTTTGCCAAAAGGAAAAACTTTGAGTGTTTTCAGTGGGTAAGAGTTGAATGACGACGAAGAAGGGAAAACAAATGAAGAATGGTTGGCTCTTCTTTCAAATGTGCCTCTTCAAGTTCTGTAACCAAACAAAAAATTTAAATGCTTTATGTGGGTGAGCATTGAGCTAAGACAAAAGAGAAAAAAAGAATGCAAACGCACAACAGATTGACGATAAAGTTTTCTTCTTTCAAATGCACCTCTAAGGAGAACAATGTTGTGGCAACAACAGATGGTAAGGCTAAATGTTGTGGCAGCAACGGATGGTGAGGCTAAATGTTGTGGCAGCAACGGATGGTGAGGCTAACCACAACAAAGGACGAAAACCACTGAAGAAAGAACAAGGCTTTCGAAAAGTGAGAGACTAAGTGCTTTCATCATTTAAGCGAACAAGCGACAACGGAACCAATACGCGCACGCGCCCATGCTTTTTCCACTCCAACACTTAGTTAAATTGCCATATCACACCCATTAAAATAATTCGAAAATGAAAATTAAAAAGCCACACAAGAGAGACACGTAAGTGGATTAAAAAAGGGATCAAATGTGCTAGGTTAAAGTATCATTTTCCTTTGTATTAATAGTGTATGCGAGTGACTTCGTAATTTTTTGTCCTTTCTGAATTGTTCTACCATACAAAACTTTCTACCCATTAACGCTTTCTTCCCTAACTTCTTCTTGTTGTCATATTCATGTTAGTAGTAAGGCTGAAGTTGGACGTCAACTTTATTTATGTTTGTATTGTTTCAGTAAAAAAATAGTTGGATGTATATACAGGCCTTTAAAAGTTTATTTAAGTTTGCTTTATGCTTTTTTATTTTCATTTCTATTATTTTAAAATTATTATTTACATATCTTATTTATTTATTCACTTTTTTATATTATGTGTATGCATATATATATATATATATATATATATATATGTATATATATATATATATATATATATATATATATATATATATATATATATATATATTTTATATTTATATCTAAATATGTATGTTATCACAAATCTTAACTCATTTGTGCACAGTTTTATTTTGTATACAACTGCTGTGAGTTCAATATGTCTCTTTGTGAAGTTCAAAAGCAATGCCACAATATAAGTGAAGTTACTCTAAAGAAAGAAAACTGGAACATCATTGTTAGGTTCATACGTTTATGGTTTGTTCTAGATTTTAATAAATAAAGGTGTCCTTTCTCCATGGAGTTAGTTATTCAAGACAAACAAGTACTTTTGCCTTTAAGTTTTTGTAACATGTTTATTTAAGACTTCTTTATATTGAAAACATGTGTTGTGTATTGAGTTTTTATAGGGAGACAAAATATATGCGTCCATTCAATGTACTCTAATTTACAAATTTTAGAATGAAATATCTGAAGGTCAGGTTTATGGAATCCAAATCTCAGTGTTGCTCCAAATAGTGAAATATACCGAACCTCACACCACCCTTATAAGATAAATTTCCAATTTGGTACAAAAGTTCCTTTGCTTGATACTAAGTTGGTTCCCGATATCAAACCTCAATACATACCTTTGTCTGTATTGTCTTCCACCAAATTTGACATTGATTATTTAGTAGGTAAGTTAATATTTATAGTTTACTATTTTTATTATTATTAGGTTTTACTTTTTTCTTTTATTTATTTCATTTTTTTATTTTGTTATTATTTTGTTGTCATCATTTGTTTGTATTATTATGTAGATATTTTGGGAGTACTAGTAAGGGTTTGAACTGAAAGAGACTTGCGTGTAGATGAAAAAAATAAACAAAATTGAATGTCATTGACTTAGAAGCATATGGGTAATATAGTTTTCAAATTTAAAAGATAGATTTTTCTTTTTATGTATTTCGCATAAAATTTGACTAACCGTTCATGTAAATTATAGGGTTTGAATTGAATGTATTTTGTTCGATATTTATGTGGATAAACTAAATGATTTTCTTTCATTTGGAGAAGTACAAAATGTTGTAATAAATATAGAGTTCGCTAAAGTTAAAATTTTTCAAGGTATATTGTTGTTATTCATGATATACATTTTTTTACATTATTATGAATGTTGTTTTGAGTTACACTATTCTTCTAATATAGATAAGGTTCAAGTTTAGAATTGTAAGTACTAATTGTAGCCGTTGATTATTTTACCAAATGGATCGAGGCCAAGCCGCTAACCACCATCACGGCCCAGCAAGTCCAGCAGTTCATGTGGAAGGACATTATATGCAGATATGGTGTACCACATACCATTATAACAGACAATGGCCGACAATTTATCGACAAAGAGTTAGCCAAATTCTACACCGGCCTAGGCATCAAGCACATAACAAGCTCTGTAGAACATCCACAAACCAATGGGCAAGCAGAGACAGCAAATAAAGTTATCCTCATGGAGCTGCGCAAGAGGTTGGATACCGTCAAAGGCCGATGGCCTAAAGAGTTAATAGAAGTACTATAGGCTTACAGATGCACCCCCCAATCATCAACAAACAAATCCCCATTCAGCCTAGTCTACGGCGCAGACACCATGATACCGGTAGAAATTGGCGAACCATCCCTGCGCCGAGAACTATACGACCCAACCCACAACCACCAAAACATGGCCTTACATCTCGACCTCCTACCCGAACTCAGAGAAAAAGCCCAAATACGCAATCTAGCTGCCAAACAACGAGCTGTAAGGAAATATAATGCAAATCTACACCCACGATCATTTGTCGTGGGGACCTAGTATGGAGAATGGCTAGCAGTGCTAGAAAGAAGGATGGCAAGTTCTCCGCCAATTAGGACGGCCCGTACCGCATACGAGAAGATACAGGGGGAGGGGCCTATCGCCTAGAACAATTATCTGGGGAAGAGATTCCCAACACATGGAATGTATCCCACCTCAAGTTCTACTTCAGCTAAATGTGTATTGTAATTGAACCAATACTTGTAACCCCGGGTGTACTCTTTTTCCTCACTTGGTCTTTTTTCCCTAAGGAAGGTTTTGGCCAAGGAAGTTTTAACGAGGCACCCCTATTCAATAAATAAAAAGAAGGGTTCCCTACTTTATGACTCTATGTCTTTACTCTTGGTTAATTCGTTTAAGTTCCCCACCCTTACCCCAAGTAAGCGGCC